>Ga0102953_1000004_pt1 | contig 142848 bp, 132 predicted proteins | sample SalPon2A_C_D2_MG_FD_78509 | JGI IMG/M metagenome (GOLD analysis project Ga0102953, IMG submission 78509) | Soil microbial communities from South San Francisco under conditions of wetland restoration - Salt Pond MetaG R2A_C_D2_MG | ecosystem: Environmental > Terrestrial > Soil > Wetlands...
CGGCCTCGGCCTCTTCGCCCGCGGCGGTAGCCTCCGCCGTGCCGGCCTCGGAGCCCAGCAGATCGTCGAGTTCGCCGGCGAAATCCGATTCGCCGCCGCCGCTCTCGCCCGCGGCTCCAGCCTCGCCGAGAATGTTGTCGAAGTCCTCGAATCCTTCGAGCTTGTTTTCTGCCATGGTGCCTGCTCGCTGCGGATAAATGCCCGTCCGGGACGTGGAACCACCAACGGTATCCGCGTTCATGCACAAAGAATACCGCCGCCGGTGCATGGCGCCAATCGCGGCGGCGGGCCCCGCAGCAAAGCTTCCGGGGGCATCGGGGGGGCAGCCGGGAGCCGCCAGAGAGGCCGCCCCCGCAATGGCATGGGGCGTATCTCCGGGCGGGCGATTCAGCCGGCCGGTTCGGGTCGCAGGGTGGCCCAGAGCACGGCGGCCAGGATCAGCGCGCCGCCGGCCAGCGTGCGCATGGCGGGCACCTCCCCCAGTAGCAGCCATGCCAGTGCGATGCCGTAGACGGGCTCCAGGGTGCTGACGATAGCCGCTGTGCGCGCGGCCACGACCGTCATGGCCTGGATGAACAGCGCGTGGGCCAGGGCCGTGCAGAAGACACCCAGCAGCACGAGCAGCGCCACGTCCCTCGGGCTGAGCGGCGACCACACCAGCGGCATCAGCGGCGCCAGCAGCACCATCGCCGCGGCGTCCTGGTGGAAGGCCACGCGGATGGCCGAATGCACGCGCACCAGCGCCCGGTTGCACAGGGAGAGCACGGCAAAGCTGAGGCCGGCCAGCACGCCCCACATCACCCCCTGGAAGGCCGTGGCCCCAGGTGCCCAGCGCGGTACGATCATCGCCACGCCGGCCACGGTGAGTAGCGCACAGGCCAGTGCACGTCCCGAGAATCGCTCGCGGAACCACAGCGGCTCCAGCAGCACGACGAATACGGGCGCAGTGGAGTAGGCCAGTAGCCCCAGGGCCACCGTGGACAACTGGATTGCGTGGAAGAACGTGGCCCAGTGCACCGCCAGCAGCGCGCCACAGCCCCACAGCGCCAAGCGCTGACGCCCTTGGGGCGGCGTGCCCCGCACCGGCCACAGGCGCAGCAGCACGGCGAAGGCCACCGAAGCCACCAGCACCCGCCCGAACACGATCACCAGGGCCGAGGCGGCCACCCACTTGCCGAACAGCCCGGCCACGCCGAACAGCGCCACGGCGCCGTGCAGCGCGGGCGTGCCGGTCCATCGGCCCGGGGGGTGGGAGGCGCCCGGGCCGGGCGCGGAGGCTGCGAGCCACCTTGGTTTCAACGCCGATTCCGGTATAGACTAAAAGCTTGCGATGCCTGCGCCAGTGGCGCGAAGCGAGAACCCGAGCACGGTAAACCAACTCCATGCCGACTGCCAGACCCGACAAGTCGAGGGCCAAGGCCGCCGCCGTCCCCACCGCCCATTCCGCCAAGACCGCCGCGAAGACTGCTGCCGAGATCCGGCAGGAGTTCATCGGCTTCTTCGAGGAGCACGGCCACCGCTTCGTGCGTTCATCGCCCGTGGTGCCGCAGGACGATCCGACCCTGCTGTTCACCAACGCGGGCATGAATCAGTTCAAGGACATCTTCCTGGACAAGGGCGCGCGGGACTACACCCGTGCGGTGAACTCGCAGAAGTGCATCCGGGCCAGCGGCAAGCACAACGACCTGGAGGACGTGGGGCGCGACAATTACCACCACACGTTCTTCGAGATGCTGGGCAACTGGTCCTTCGGCGACTACTTCAAGCGCGACGCGATCGCCTGGGCCTGGGAATTGCTGATCGACCGCTGGGGGCTGGATGCCGGCCGCATGTACGCCACGGTGTTCGAGGGCAGCCCCGAGGAGGGCCTGCAGCCCGACGAGGACGCCGAGCGTCTGTGGTGCGAGGTGACGCCACTGCCGCGCGAGCGGGTGCTGCGCTGCGGCAAGAAGGACAACTTCTGGGAGATGGGCGACACGGGCCCCTGCGGCCCCTGCTCCGAGATGCACTACGATCTGGGCGAGGGGACCTGCCCCCTGGGCAACGCGGGCGAGCACACCTGTGGCGTGAACGTGGACGGCTGCTGGCGCTTCATCGAGCTGTGGAATCTCGTGTTCATCCAGTTCGACCGACGCGCGGACGGCACCCTGGAGGCGCTCCCGGCCCGGCACGTGGATACCGGCATGGGGCTGGAGCGCATCGCCCGCGTGATGCAGGGCAAAGCCTCCAACTACGACACGGACCTCTTCACGCCGCTGCTGGACGCCATCGCACGGGAAACCGGCGTGGCAGACGGCCCGGGGGAGATCGGCGTGGCCTTCCGCGTGATCGCGGACCATTTGCGGTCGCTCACCTTCGCCATCACCGATGGGGCCGTGCCCTCCAACGAGGGCCGGGGCTACGTGTTGCGGCGCATGCTGCGGCGCGCGGCGCGCTTCGGCAAGGTGCTGGGGATGAACGAGCCGTTCATCCACCGGCTGGTGCCGACATTGGCGGAGACCATGGGCGATGCCTTCCCGGAGCTGCGGGCGCGGGCCGACCACGCCATGCGGGTCATTAAGGCCGAGGAGGAGAGCTTCCTGCAGACCTTGGACCGCGGCCTGGAGATTTTCGAGCGCATCGTGGAGCAGCAGCAGGGGGCCAAGCGCAAGGTAATCCCCGGCGAGGAGGTGTTCCGGCTCTACGATACCTACGGCTTTCCGGTGGACCTCACGCGCCTGATTGCGGAGGAGCGCGGCTTCGAGACGGACATGGTCGGCTTCGAGCGGCTGATGGAGGACCAGCGGGCCAAGGCCAAGGCCGCCGCTGGCGGTCTGGCGGAGGAGGGCCGCTGGGAGATCGTCACGGAAGGGGCGCACTCGGAGTTCATGGGCTACGAGGCGCTGAGCCTGGAGGCCACGGTGCGCAGCTACCGCCACGTGGGCGATGGCAAGCTGTGGATCGTGCTGGACCGCACGCCGTTCTATGCCGAGGGCGGGGGGCAGGTGGGCGACCAGGGCGCGCTGCGGAGCGAGGCGGGGGCCTGGAAGGTGATCGATACCCAGCGCGATGGCGACCGCATCGTGCACGTCTGCGAGGGTGACGCGTTGCCCAACGAGTGGCCTGTGACGGCGGAGGTGGATGCGGAGCGCCGCGTGCGCACTACCCTGAACCACACGGCCACGCACCTGCTGCAGGCGGCCCTACGCGAGGTGCTGGGTGGGCACGTGAACCAGGCCGGCTCCGTGGTGCACCCGGACTATCTGCGCTTCGACTTCACGCACTTCGAGAAGCCCAGCGAGGCCCAGCTCGAGGCCATCGAGGCGCGCGTGAACCGCGTGATCCGCCGGAACATCCCACTGCATGTGTACACCACCGGCTACACCGAGGCGGTGGACTCGGGCGTAACCGCCCTGTTTGGCGAGAAGTACGGCGATACGGTGCGCGTGGTGCAGGTGCCCGATTTCTCCAAGGAGTTGTGCGGCGGCTGCCATGTGCACGCCACCGGCGATATCGGGCTGCTCACCATCGTCTCGGAGAGCGGCATCGCCACGGGCGTGCGACGCATCGTAGCCCTCACGGGCGATGCAGCCGAGGCGCACATGCGCCAGACGCAGCACCTCGTCGAGCAGTTCCGCCAGCGCCTGAACGTGGGCCCCGAGGAGTTGGTAACGCGTCTGGATCAGTTGCTGGAGGAGCGCCGCAAGCTGGAACGCGAGCTGAAGTCCGTGCGCAAGGGCAGCCTCACCGAAGAGGCGGCAGCCCTGCTGGAGCGGGCCAGCGAGGTGCGCGGCGTGAACGTGCTGGCCGCGGAGGTGGAGGCGGATTCCATGGACGAGCTGCGCGGGATGGCCGATGAGCTGCGCCGCCGCATGAAGCGGGGTGTGGCCGTGATCGGCTCGGTCATCAACGGCAAAGCCTCCCTGCTCTGCGTGGTCTCGGACGATCTGGTGCGCGGCAACGTGAAGGCCGGCGAGATCGTGAACCAGGTGGCCGCCGTGGCGGAGGGTCGCGGCGGTGGTCCGCCGCACATGGCCACCGCCGGCGCCAAGGACGTGGCCAAGCTGCCGCTGGCCGTGCAGCAGGCCCCCACCGTGATCGACTCCTACCTGGCTCGCCTCGATACATGACCGACTCCGCGCCTTCGGGCGGGAAGCACTGGCTGGAACGCCTGTTCCAGTCGGTCTACGATCACCTCGTCATTCCGTATCTGCAGACCCACGACCGCCTGTCGCGGGTCGCGTGGGGCTCGGCCATCGGGATGTTCGTGGGCCTCACGCCCACGGTCGGCATCCAGATGTACATCGTGACGCTGATCTGGCTGCTGTGCCGCTACGGCTTCCGCGTGCGCTTCAACCTGACGATCGCCGTGTCGATGGTGTGGGTCAGCAATCCGGTCACCACGCTGCCGTTGTACTACCTGTTCCTGAAGACCGGGGACGGCTTGATGGGCTGGCTGGGCTACCACGTGACGTCGATGACCTTCCAGCTTTTTACCGCGGAGGTGCGGCAGTTGGCGGCGGGCCACCACGTGGGCTGGCTGCGGTGGCTGCTCTATGCCAGCCAAGTGTTCCTGATCGAGTTCGGCTGGCCCATCGTGGTGGGCAGTCTCGTGTATGCGATCCCGTTTGCGATTCTGTCCTATCCGTTCACGATCCTCACCATGCGGCGCTACCGGCGCTATCTGGCGCGTCAGCAAGGCATCAGCTATGAGGACTGGCGGGTGCGCTACGAGGTGATGGACTAGCCTCGCGCTCCGCCGCGCGCAGCACGGCCACCTGCGCCGCCAGGAAGCGCAGCAGCTCGGGCAGGCCGGCGCCGCTCACCGCCGAGATGGCGAAGACGCGCTCGCCCCGCTCCGTCAGGCCGGCTTGCAGGGACTCCACTTGCTCGGCGTCGGGGGCGGCATCCACCTTGGTCAGCGCCACGGCACGGGGTTTCTCCAGCAGGCCGGGCGAATACTGGCGCATCTCGTCCAGCAGCACCGTGTGCTCGCGCAGCACGGCCTCGGGCTTCTGGGTGCAATCGACGAGCAGCAGCAGCAGGGCCGTGCGCTCGATGTGGCGCAGAAAGCGCAGCCCCAGCCCTGTTCCCTCGTGGGCGCCCTCGATGATCCCTGGGATATCCGCCACCACGAAGCTCTCGAAGCCCTCGGTCTGCACCACGCCCAGATTTGGCACCAGCGTGGTGAAAGGATAGTCCGCGATCTTGGGGTGCGCCTTGGAGACGGCACTGATCAGGGTGGACTTGCCCGCGTTGGGGAAGCCCACCAGCCCCACGTCCGCGAAGAGCTTCAACTCCAGCACGATCCAGCGTTCATCGCCCGGGGTCCCCTCCTCCCATTCCTCCGGGACGCGATGGGTGGAGGTCTTGAAGCGGGCGTTGCCGCGGCCGCCACGGCCACCATCCATGCAGAGCTGCGGCTCCTCGTCCAGAACCTCCAGCAACACGCGGTCGGCCTCCGGGTCGCGCACCACCGTGCCGATGGGCACCTCGATGATCAGATCTTCCCCATTGCGCCCATGCATGTCCTTGCCGCGACCCGGCACACCGTCACCGGCCCGGTAGTGCTGGCGGAAGCGGAAGTCGAGCAGGGTGTTCTTGCCGCGCGTGCCGCGGAAGTACACGCTGCCTCCGTCCCCACCATCGCCGCCGTCCGGTCCGCCCCGGGGGATGAACTTCTCGCGCCGGAAAGACGAGCAGCCGTTGCCGCCCTTGCCGGAGCGGATGTTGATTTTGACGTAGTCTACGAATTGCATAAGTGCGGGGTGCCGGGCTGACCGGCAGGCGAAAGGGTGCTGCAGGGTGAAGGCGACGGGAGTCGGGCGGCGTTCAGTTGCGCGAGGTCGGGCGGAGTCCCTGGTCTCCGCCCACGCCGCCGGCGCCGAGCGAGGCGATGGTGTGCTGCTCCTGCACGCCTCCCAGGCGCCGCACCTGCTCCAGGCAGCGCATGGATTCGGCGCTGTTGCCCATGGCGCGGTAGAGCATCCCCAGATTGTGCCAAGCATTGGCCGCGTTGCGGCTCACCGCCAGGCAACGCACGAAGCAGCGCCGCGCCAGCGCGTGCTCGCCTGCGTTGAAGTGCAGCAGGCCCAGCCAATCCCACGCCTTGCCGAAGCGCCGGTCGTGCGCCAGCGCATTCTGGAAGCTCTCTCGCGCGGGGGCCAAGCGTCCTTGCTCGGCCTGGCAGACGCCCAGGTTGTACCACCCCTTGGCCTCGTCGCCGTTGAGGATGGTGGCCTTGTGGAAGGCGTTCTCCGCCTCCTCCAGGTGGCCGATCAAATAGAACAGCGCCCCGATGCGGAACCAGGCCCGGAAGCGCGGAACGTCCAGCGACAGCGCGCGGTTCAGTGAGGCCAGCGCCTCGTCCAGCCGGCCCTGCTGAAAGTGCGCCTCCCCCTGTCCGATCCAGTACTCGGCCTCGGTGGGCTCCGGCTCGGTCGGCAGCGTGGGTGCCGCCTCTCCGCCGCCCTGCTCGGACTCTACCGGCAGCTCGGGCGCATCGCCGCGTGTCTCCAGGTAGGCGCGGGCTTCGTCCTTTGGCGCGGGGCCGGGTGGCGGGGCGGTGGCCTTGGCGCGGCAGGCGGCGGCTCGGTCGGCCTGGCCCGCGCGCTCATAGAGGTCGGCCAACTGCACCCAGTGGGCGCTGCCCACCATGCCCAGCTCCAGCCAGCGCTCCAGGCGCTCCAGCAACTCCTCGCGGCGGCCCGCCTTGGTGTAGACCTCGTCAAACTCCACCCACAGGCCGGGCAGGTACTGGGCCAGCTCCTCCAGATGGTCCAGGCAGGCGGCGGCGCGCACAGCATCGTTCTGCCCGTAGAAGTGGCGCATGAGGGGAATCCACACGTGGCGGTCGTTGCGGTTCATCTCGCCCGCGCGCTCGAACCAGTCGAAGGCGCTGTCCCACTCCTTGCGCTCCATGGCGATCTCGCCCAGATACTGCGCCAGCTCCGGCTCGTGGGGCCGGTGCTCCAGCGCCCGCTGGAAGCAGATTTCCGCCTCCTCGCGCCGGCCGCGGTGGCGCAGACGGTGGCCCAGGTGAATCCACTGGTCCACCACCTCCGGCGCGTCGGACTGCACCTCGATCAGGTGCCGGTAGGCCTCCAGCACCTGGCCCTGCTTCAGGTTCACGCGCACCAGACCCAGGTGCCCCGCCTCGTCGTTGGGCTCCAGATCGATCAACCGCTGGTAGCTCTCCAGCGCGAGGTTGAATTCGCGGTCCAGCTCCGCTGCGCGGGCCAGCTCGTGCAGCAGCTCGCGGTCGTCCGGCCGGGCGAGGGTCAGCACGCGCAGCACGGCGTGCAGGCGCTCCGGGTTGGGGTGGCCCTGGTACCAGCGGCGCAGCAGGTCCCACGCCTCCAGGTCGTCGCGGTTCAGCTCCACCACCCGCCACAGGCAGCGTTCCGCATCGTGCCTGTCGTGCTTGAAGTAGAAGTCGCCCAGGTTGAACCAGATGTCCGGGTCGCTGTCATCGCAGCGGGCCGCGGTGCGGTAGGCATCCTCGGCCCGGGCGTCGTCGCCGTTGGCGAGCAACACGTTGCCCAGGTTGCACCAAGCCTGCGCGTAGTCCTCCCGCAGGCCGATCGCCCGGCGATAGCAGCCCTCCGCGCCCGGGCGCTCGCCCTGATGGAAGTGCACCAGCCCCAGGTCGTTCCAGGCTTGCGGGGATTCCGGGTGGCTCTCCAGCACGGCTTCGCAGATGGTGCGGGCTGCCTCGAAGTCCCCACTGCCCAGGTGGATGCGCGCCATGCGCAGCCGCGCCTCGGTCTCCTCCGGCTGCAGCTCCGCGGCCTTGCCGAAGCTGTCCAGCGCTTCCTTGAGGCGCCCCTGGGCCTCCTGCACGGCGCCCAGATTGGCCCAGGCCTCCGAATCTCCGCCGTCCAGGGCGATGGCCTTGTGGTAGGCCTGCTCCGCCTCGCCGTGACGGCCCAGCGCCGTATAAGCCGCACCCATGTTGTAGTAGGCCTGCTGGAAGTCCGGAAAGCGGTCGATCGCGCGCTGATAGCTGCGCACGGCCTGCTCGTATTCCCCCATGCGCGTGTAGATCAGCCCGGCCTGGTAGGGTGCCAGGTGATTGGCAGGGTCCTGCTCCTCCTGGCGCAGAAACCCCTGCAGATCGTCCAGCAGAATTGCATCCGCAAACGATTTCGGTGTTTCGGTCTGCGCCATCGCTCCTCGTGTGCCTTCCGCGCGGGGAAAATCGGTTTGAAATCAAGCGTAAAGACATTGGCCGGGGCCGTCAAGCATGCCCTCGGCGCCGCGCGGCGCGCCCCTTGAATGGACCCCGTCGCCCAGCCGTACCGCCACGGGATTCAGATATTTTACGACACCCATAGCGATCCTCAAGGCCCAGGCAGGGTCTCGCCAGCACGCGTTGCACGGACCTTGGCGCACGGGCGGGGCAAGGCGGGCGCTGGCATGTCGCTTGCTAGTCAGAAGGGGACAGAACCGGGCGGGGCCATGGGGCCGTCGCCCACCCGCCGTCACCTGGAGCGCAGGCATGAATCCGACAGGCATTTACACGCTGGTCTCGCGGGGCAACACGTTGTCCAACGAGATGGATACGATTGCCAACAACCTCGCGAACGTCAACACGGTCGGCTACAAGGAGGACCAGCCCGCCTTCAAGGAGGTCTTCGCGACCTCCATGGGCGTGGCGCAGCAGTCCGACGAGGAGGAGTTCGCGCACAACGAGCACATCGCGCCCTACACCGGCGTGGGCACGATGTTCGTGACCATGGCCGACATGGGCGAGAACCTCTCGCCCGGTCGGTTGAAGACGACGGAGAACCCGCTCGACTTCGCCATCGTCTCCAAGGACGGCTTCTTCAGCATCGATACGCCGCAGGGCGAACGCTTCACGCGCGCCGGCAGCTTCCAGATCAATCAGAACGGGCAACTGGTCAACGCGGACGGCTACCCCGTCAATGGCAAGGATGGGCCGATCACCATCAAGGGCACGGACGTGCGCCTGGGCGATAACGGCTCGATCCTGGTGGACGGCAAGCCGGCGGGCGGCCTGAAGCTGGTCAAGTTCCCCTTCCCGCACCGCCTAATGAAGATGGGCGGGGCCATGTTTGCCACGGGCGATCCGCAGAACACGCCGCAGATCGCGGAGGACGTGCAGCTCTCCCAGGGCATGCTGGAATCCTCCAACGTGGACTCGGTGCGCGAGATGGTGCAGATGATCGCGGCCAACCGCGCCTACACGACCATGCAAAAGGCGCTGACATCCGCGGACGACATGAATCGCCAGGCTATCTCGCTGGCCCAGGTGTAACGCAGGTTCGTGAACGCCCCGCTGGGGCCTTTGAAGCGACGAGGAGCATAGACGCCCTATGATGCGATCACTGTTTGTGGCGGCCACCGGGATGGGTGCCCAGCAGCGCCAGATCGACACGGTCTCCAACAACCTGGCGAACGTCTCGACCGTCGGCTACAAGAAGAGCCGCAACAATTTCGAAGACCTGCTCTACCAGATCGAAAAGGCGGCCGGCACACCCTCCTCGGCCAACACGACGGTGCCCGTGGGCATCCACCACGGACACGGGGTCAAGCACGTGTCCACCGAGAAGGTGTTCACGCAGGGCGACATGAAGAACACGGGTCAGCAACTGGACATGGCCATCGAGGGCACGGGCTTTTTCCAGATTCTGCAGCCCAACGGCGCGATCGCCTACTCGCGTGCCGGCAACTTCGCCAAGGACCAGAACGGGCGGCTCGTGACCCAGGACGGCTTCCCGCTGGAGCCGGAGATCAACGTTCCCGCCGATGCCCGCCAGGTGCAGATCGGGCTGGACGGCCAAGTCTCTGTGCTGGTGGGCCAGGATCCGCTGCCCACGACCATCGGCACGATCCAGCTGGCGCGCTTCGCCAACCCGGCGGGCCTGACGCCGCTGGGCAAGAACCTGTACGCGCCCACGGCTGCCTCGGGCAATCCCGTGGTGGATAACCCAGGCGTGAACGGCATGGGCACGCTGATCCAGTCGTTCCTGGAACTGTCCAACGTGAGCGTGGTGGACGAGATGATCAACATGATCATCGCCCAGCGCGCCTACGAGGTGAACTCCAAGGCCATCCAGACCTCGGACGAAATGCTGCAGACGGCCAATCAGATCATCCGTTAACCCTGCGCCGGGTACCGTTTGATGCTGCGCTCAATGAAGATGGCCCTGCTCTCGCTGCTGGCCCTGACAGCCGCCACGGTGGTTTGGGCCGCACCCGCTGCCGTGACGTCGGCGCCGGCTGCGCCCGCCGCCACCCACCCGGCCAAGGTTACGGACCTTTCGCCGCTGGTTACGGTGCGGGTGCTTCCACGGGCGGACGTGCCGGGCGACGAGTTCACGCTGGCCGAGGTGGCCGAGGTGGACGGGGCGGACACGGACACCGTGCGTCGTGTGGCCGGCATTTCCCTGGGCCGCTCGCCGCAGCCGGGCCGTTCGATGCGGCTGACCGAAGGCTTCCTGCGTTCGCGGCTGAACGTTGTCATTGCGGACGATCAGGTGAAAGTCACCGTGCCTCCCGATGCGGAAGTGACGCGGGCCTCACAGGTCATCTCCGGGGACGATATCGGCGCCAAGGTGTTGGCATTGGCGGCGCAGCAGGCCGGCGTGCCGGAGGGCGACCTGGAGCAGAAGCTGCTCTCGCCGATCCAGGATGCCGTGCTGCCCACCGGCGACGTGACTTGGCAGATCGAACCGCTGGGCCATTACCTCGCGGCTGGCGGTTCGCGCACCTATCGCGTGGTCGCGCAGATCCAGGGCAACGAGGTGTGGCGCGCCATCGCACGCATCAACCAGCAGGTGTTCCGCAAGGTGGTGGTGGCGCTGCGCTCCGTGCGGCGCGATCGGATCATCCGGACCCAGGATGTGGCGCTGCAACGCAAGCCGGTTTCCGGGAAGCAGGACGACTCGTACCTCACTCACCTCTCCGAAGCGGTGGGTTCGAAGAGCAAGCGCGACATCTCCCGCGGGGAGTGGCTGAACCAGGACATGCTGACGCCGGTGGCCGACGTGGCGGAAGGCGGCCCCGTGATGCTCGTCTACCAGACCGAGCACGTGCGCTTCACCTCGCCCGGAGTGGCGCTGGTGCCGGCCAAGGTGGGCCAGTTCATCCCGGTGCGCAACCTGGAATCGGGCAAGATTGTCTACGGAGTGGTGGCGTCGGACGACATCGTGAAGGTGAACTGAGCCCCGCCGCCGCTGCTGCGGCCATGCGTGGCAAGGCAACGGACATGCCGAGCAAGATCAAATCCATGCGCGCTACCCAGGCGACTCCGCCCCTGCTGACGGGCCTGCTGCTGCTGGCCCTGGCCCTGGGCGGCTGCGCCTTTGGCCAGGCCAACCAGCCCGTGCAACTGCCCAAGCAGACCGAGGAGGCGGCACAGGCGCCGGCGGTGGCCCAGCGGCCGATTCTGCGACCGCCCATCAACACGTCGCGCAACCTGTACGAAGGCTCGCTGTGGCGCGGCGCTTCCTCGTGGGGCAACCTGCTGCGCGACCACCGCGCCCGCTACCGGGGCGACCTGCTGACGGTGATCAAGCTGCAGAACATCATCAAGGTGCCAGAGGCCAAGCCGGCCCAGACGCCGCAGCAACAGCAGCAGGCCCAGCAACAGCAGCAAGCCCAGCAGCAACAGCAGCAGGCCATCGACCCGGTGTTGGCCTTCCTGCGGGAGCAGGAAAAGCGCCGGGAGGCCATCGAGAAGGAGCAGAACGAGATTCTGCGCTCCATCGATTCGATCGAGGTGGAGGTGGTGCGCGTGCTTCCCAATGGGAACATGCAGGTGCGCGGGGTGCACCCGCCCATCTTCCGCGACCGCAACCGGGTCAAGTACATCGTCACGCTGGAGGGCATCGTGCGGCCCTCGGACGTGGACGAGAACAACGACGTAATCTCCACGCGTCTCAGCAAGGCGGAGGTCAATATCCACCGCTACGTGCGGCGCGACGAGCTTCCGCTCGGCGACGTGGCCCGGGCAGCCGGCCGCCCGAAAGAGGGCGAACTGCTGGACCGGCTCACGAGCTTTCTGACGGGGCCGGGCACCGGAAGCCGCTCGACCCAGGTTTCCCCGAAGTGACCGCATGAACATCGGCGGAGTGGTTGGCATGGATCGCAAGGCAAACGCTATCGGCACCATCCTCCGGCATCTGCTGCCGGCCGGCATGCTGCTGCTCGCCATCGTGGTGAGCGCACCGCCGGCCTGGGCGATCCGCGTGAAGGACATCGCCTTCCTGCGCGGCGCGCGGGACAACCAGCTCATCGGCTACGGGCTGGTGGTGGGCCTGGACGGTACGGGCGATTCCCCGGATAGCCTGCTGGCCCGCAAGCCGCTGCAGAATGCGCTGGAGCGCATGGCAATCAACCTGAGCCCGAAGGACATCAAGGGGCGCAGCATCGCGGGCGTGCTGGTGACGGCCACGCTGCCGCCCTTCGCCAAGGCGGGCACGCGGCTGGACGTGACAGTAGATTCGCTCGGCGATTCCCTGAGCCTGCGCGGTGGCACGTTGATGCTGACCCTGCTCAATGGCCCCAACAACGTCGTGTACGCCACGGCGCAGGGGCCCATCACGGGCATCCCCAAGGGCATCGAACGCACGGAGGGCGGTGGCGCCATCCCCGCGGCCCTGGCGGCCCAGGCCCAGACGCAGCAGGCGCAGCAGGCGCAGCAGGCCGCGGCGCTGGTGGATCCGCGCTCCAGCCTGGTGCCCACCAAGGGCTTCGTCATCCGCGGGGCGCTGGTGGAGCGGGAGATCAATCTGAACCTGAACACGCGGGCCCGGCTGTTCATCAACCTGAAGGAAAGCGACTTCACCACGGCCTTCCGCCTGGCCAAGATGATCAACCGTGAGATCGGCGACGGCTCCGCGCGGGCCAAGGACGCGGGCACAGTGGAAGTTTCCGTGCCGGACAGCTACCTGGGCCAGACCGTGGAGCTGATGTCCAAGATCGAGAACCTGGAGATCCAGCCCGACTCGGTGGCACGGGTGGTCGTGGACGAACGCACGGGCTCGATCGTGATGGGTCAGAACGTGCGAATTTCGCCCATCGCCATCTCCCACGGCAACCTGCAGATCCGTATCGGCGGATTGGGTGCGCCGCCGGCCGCGCCAGGGGCTCCAGGCGCACCGGGCCAGCAGGCCGCTGCGCAGGGCGGCCAGGCGCAGCCCGCTGGGCCGCCCCCGCCGGAACTGCCCGCGCTGGCCCTGGCCGAATCGCCCTCGTCCATCGTGCTGTTCAAGGGCGAGGTGGACCTGAAGGAGGTAGTGGACGGGCTGAACAAAATCGGCGCCTCCACGCAGGATTTGGTCCAAGTCTTGAAAATCATCAAGACAGCGGGTGCTTTGCACGCCGATCTTGAAATCCGATAGGGGGCGCACCATGCAGCTCAACGTATTGCCCGATTTTACGCTTCAGCGCGGCAAGTCGGAGCTGGATGCCCTGCGAGGCAAGGCCGTGAGCCTGCCCACGCAGCGCAAGCGCCTTGAGAAGGCCGCCAAGGAGTTCGAGGGCATCATGCTGGAGATGATGGTGCGGGAGATGCGCAAGAACGTGCCCCAGTCGCCCCTGTTCGGCAAAAGCAACGCCCACGATATCTACACGGATATGCTGGACAGCCAGTATGTGCACCTGATGACGGAACGCGGCGGGTTCGGCCTGGCCAAGCTGCTCGTGCGGCAGCTCGGCCCGGACCTGCACGGCGCCGGCAAGCAGCCGGTCTCGAACAAGCCAGCGGCGCACCTGCACCCCACGCTGCCCGTGCGGCAGGGGCTGCACGCGCTCCCAGGCCTGCGGGCGCAGGCGGCCGAGGCCGGTTTCCCCGTGCCTGTGCCGAAGCCCAGCTACAGGCCCTAAGGGGGTCGCCATGCCGCTCGCTCAAGTTTTCGGTCCGAACGCCGATGTTAGTAACACACGGGTGTACCGTGGCAGCATCGGGAACGGACCAGCCGGCTGCACCCAGCCGGATGGCGCTGACCCAACGGCGGCGCGTGAGCGGATTCTCACGGGCCGAAAGCCCGTGCACTGGAGCGCGATGGAGACCGACCGATGAAAGTGACCGGACAACAGCCGCCCCGCACCTCGGAATTGACGACCGGGAAAGCCCGGGAGGCGGAGGGCAAGGCGGAACGCATGCGAACCGCTGCCAAGGAAGGCGCCGCGCCCGCGAGCAACCGCATGTCGCTCACGCTGAGCCGAATTCGCGAGGCGATCCGCAACACCCCTGACGTCCGCGCGGATCGCGTGGAGTCGGTGCGTGAGCGGATCCGCAGCGGGGAATACAAAGTGGATGCGGAACGGCTGGCCCAGAACATCATGACCGAATCGCTGCACGAGGATCTGGAGAAGCCATAGCAGGCCGCTCCAGCCCGAGCGTAGCGCCGGCCCGCTGGGCCCCACTCCGCCGATGCACCCGCCCCAGGCGGCAGTCCCTGAGGCGCACCCGAATACCCGACATCATCGCTCCCATCCGCCAGTAACCGCGAGGACGCGAGGCCGTGGACAAGCTGCTGAACGAACTGAAGGCCCTGCTTGGCGAGGAAGTCGCCTTGCACGAGGGCTTGAAATCGGATCTGGCCTTTGAATCCGAGCAGGACGGCGAACTGCCCGCGGCCGAGTTCCTGCGCCTGCAGCAGCGCAAGTACTACTGGATCAATCAGATCGAGGGCATCGAGTCGCGGCGTATCGAGCAGGTGCGCCAGATGGCCGAGCAGTGGGAGGTGGATGCCCGCAAGCTGACCCTGAGGGAAATTATTGCCCGTTCGCCCGACCCGGTGAACGAGGAGTTTGCCGGTTACCACAAGGCGCTGACCGAACTGGTGGAGGAGATCCGCGCGCTGGCCCGCGAAACCAGCGCCAACGCGCAGACCCGGCTGAAGGCTATCGATGCCACGCTGGCGGTGATCGGTGAGGCGGTCAAGATGCACCCGACCTACTCCGAGGCTGGACGCCTGCAGAAGCGCACGCCCACGTTCAAGCACACCTCGGCCTGAGGCCCCGGCCGCGTCGCGCTGTCCCCCCATGAGCTTGCGCAGCGAGGACCTGCATGAGTACGAACAGCCTGTTCGCCCAACTGGACATGGGCAAGCGTGCCCTGATGGCCCAGCAATCCGGGATGAGCACGGCCGGCCATAACATCGCCAACGTCGACAACGAGAACTACAGCCGCCAGCGCGTCGATCTGGAGGCGCAGCACCCGTTCCGCTCCCGCTTCGGCGCTGGGGTGGACATCCAGCAGGTGCAGCGCGTCGCGGACCGCTTCCTGGACAAGCGCCTCATCGCCGAGCAAAGCCGCGGCGGCAGCGTGGAGGTGCGCGAGAAGGGCCTCAAGCGCCTGGAGGCCTTGTTTGCCGAGGTGGAAGGTTTCGGCCTGCGCAATGCGCTGAACGACTTCTGGGGGGCCTGGGGACGTCTGGCCGCGCAGCCCGAGACGGAGATCCTGCGCCAGAACCTGATCGACTCGGCCAAGCGCTTGGCCAACCGCGTCAACGGCATGCACCGGGACTTCGTGCAGATGCGGCAGGAACTGAACGGGCGCATCTCTGAACGGGTGGAGCGGGTCAATCAGCTTGCCGGGCGCGTCGCCTCACTCAACGTGCGCATCCAGCAGGTGGACCGCGGCAAGGGGGAGGCCAATGACCTGCGCGACCAGCGGGAGGCGGCCCTCAAGGAGATGTCCAAGCTGGTGCACATCGACTGGTTCGAGAACAAAGATCACCTGGTGATGGTCAGCATCGGCAATGGCTTCCCGTTGGTGAACGGCCGCCATGCCAACAAGCTGGCAGCCAGCTTTGCCAGCGACGAGGCGGGGATGTTCTCCCTGCGTGGCATCGACCCCAAGGGCATCAGCCGCGATCTGACCCCGAACATTCACTCCGGGGAACTGGGGGAATACGTGGACCTGCGCGACCACGTGGTGCCGCACTTCATCAGCAAGCTGGACGAAATGGCGTCCGAGGTCGCCTTCCGCGTGAACCGGCTGCAGAACTCGGGCACCGGACTGGATGCCACGTTCAAGCAGGTCACCAGTTCCTTCGCGCTGAAGCCCGATGCGTTGACCAAACCCCTGCCCTTCCTCAAGGACGGCAAGTTCCGCATCAACCTGGTGGGGCACGACCACCAGATCGCCGAGACCTACGAGATCGGCCTGCACGCGGGCAAGGATACCGTGCAGGACGTGGTGGACCGCATCAACAAAACGGTGGCCAATCCCAAGCTGCTGCAGGCCAAGGTCAATTCCGACGGCAGCGTGACGATCCAGTCCACCGGGCCCTACGACTTCGTGCTGGGCCAGGACGATACGGACTTCTCGGCCATCATGGGCTTCAACAACTTCTTCGAGAGTCTGGACGGCGCCAAGGACTTCCGCGTCAATCCGAAGCTGGTGGAGCGGCCGAATCTGATCTCGACGGGCAAAAACCTGTTGCCGGGCGACAACTCCACGGCGCTGGCGATGAACCAACTGCAGTTCCAGCCCACCATGGAAGGCGGCACCATCACATTCGACGATTTCTACAACGGGATGCTGTCGGAGCTGGGGCTGATGATCAACCGCTCCCACGAGGAATCGCGGAACCAGCAGTTGATCCTGGATCAGTTCCAGAAGCTTCGCAACGAGATCTCCTCGGTGAACATGGACGAGGAGGTCGCGGACATGGTGCAGCACCAGCGGGGCTTCGAGGCGTCGGCCAAGTTCGTGAAGTCCGTGGATGAAATGACCAAAACCGTCATCGATATGTAACCGGCGAGCGAACCGGCATTATGCGCGTTACCGACCTGACCAAGCAGACGGCCGTTGTCCGCAACGTCCAGAACAACGCCGATCGCCTGCAGAACCTGCAGGAGACGATGGCGTCCGGGCGGCGCATCAACAAGCTCTCCGACGATCCTGTCGGTGCCACGCAGGCGCTCGACTACCGCACGAAGCTGTCATTCTACAACATGCTCAAGGGCATCACGCAGCAGACCTTCACCTGGCTGGACCGCAGCGAGGCGGAGCTGTCGCACGTGGGTGACCTGCTGAGCCGCGTCAAGACCCTGGCGTTGGCTCAGGCGAACGACAGCTCGGATTCCAACTCGCGCCGGGTGACGGGCGAGGAGGTGCAGAACATCTACGATGCGCTCGTGCAGGCCGGCAACGCTAAGTTGGGCAAGGTCTATATCTTCAGCGGCAGCAAGACGTTGACCCAGCCGCTGGTGGAGGGCGACTCGGTGCAGCCGGCCGAGGTGGACACCAAGAACCTGGAGTCCGACCTGAAGTTCCTGGTCGATCCAGCGCAGTTTCAAGGCCGCTTCATCGGCTTTTCGGAACACCCGTACGTGGTGCGTATCGTGAAGGAAGGCGCGGTCGGCCACGCACAGTTCGAGGTGTCCGATGACGGGGGCAAGAACTGGAGCCGCCCCAAGACGCTGCTGCCGGACGTCGAGGTGTTCAACGAGGAGGGCGCCTCCAGCGACAAGGTGATGCTGAAGCTGCAGGAACACAGCGACAAGCTGGGAGAGCCGCTGGTCTACCCCAAGGGGCTGGAGTTCCGCTTCGAACCCAACCCGCCCGTGCACTACCAGGGCAACGACGACCGGCGGATGATCCCGACCAGCGAGGGCGTGCTGCAGCCCATCAACGTGACAGCCAGGGACATCTTCTTCCGCGAGCCCGACAAGCCGAAGAGCGTCAACATCTTTGACATGCTGACGAGTCTCAAGCGGGCGCTGGATGAGAACGATGGCAAGGTGGTCGAGCAGCGCCTGCAGGATCTGGACGATGCCTTCGAACAGGTGCTGAACCAGCGCGCCACCATTGGCGCGGCGCGCAAGGAGCTGAACGACCAGCTCGATAAGGTGCGCGACCGGGAATTCAACAACACCAAGCAGCTCTCCGAGTTGGAAGACATGAACTTCCCGGCCGCCGTGACGGAGATGAACATGGCGGACGTCCGCAACAAGGCCAGCCTGGATACCAGTGCGCGGATGATCCAGCCCTCACTGCTCAACTTTCTGCGATAGAGGATAACCCTCCCTGGAGCATGCGCTGAATTTTTTTGCAGCAGTTGCGCAATCCCGGCCGCTTTGGTGCGGTTTTTGATTGAATCGGAGACAAAGCCGTCGGCAAAACGCGCAAACGCGGAGGATAGGCGGCCCAAGGCCCGACGCCATCACGGATTGAGGCGGGGCGGGCTGCCACAGACGATCGCTTTGGTTTGGTTGTGGGTATCGACACTCATTTAGCGCAGCCAGGAGGCGCCAATGCTGATTCTGACAAGGAAGTCAGGAGAAAGCATCACGATTGGTGATGAGATCAAAATTCAGGTGATCGAGATCAAGGGCAAACAGGTCCGGCTTGGGATCGAAGCCCCCAAGAAGTTCGCGATCCACCGGGAAGAGGTCTACATCCGGATTCAGGAGGAGAACAAGCGGGCGGCCTCCAAGGCTCCCCTGACCCTGAAGTCCATTGGAGACCTTTGGAAGAAGAAGCAGTGAAGCCAGGAGGGATGTAGTGCCATCCGCGGTGCCAGTGCCCGGCACACGCACCGCCGGATTTAACCCTTGCGTGGAAGGTAGGAGGCGATGAAAGTTCAAACGACGCGATTCGGCACGATCGATGTGAAGGAGCCCCAGGTGCTGACCCTGGTCGAGGGTATGCTGGGCTTCTCGGAGTGTACCCGCTTTGTGCTGATGGACGACGAGATCGGGGAACCGTTCATGTGGATGCAATCCCTGGACATCCCCTCGCTGGCCTTCGTGGTCATCGATCCGGCGATCATCCTGCCCAACTATCACTTCTCGGTGAAGAAGGAGCAGATCAAGGCGCTGGAGACCCAGAACGTCGAGGATCTGCAGGTCTACGTGATCGTCACCATGGCCGCGAACATCCTGGACGTGACGGTCAATCTGCAGGGGCCGCTGGTGCTCAACAAAACGAAGCGCATCGGCCAGCAGATCGTGCTGAACGACCCCAACTTCAGCACCCGGCATCCGCTGTTCACTGACCAGCCGGAGACCGAGACCGAGGCCATCGAGGCTGTGCGCAAGGAGAACCAGGTCGCCTCGCAGCGGGTCGCCATCGCCGGCTGATGCCCGGCATCGCGCGAGCGCCGCGTCTCCGCGGTGGTCCGCGAGAGCAGTCGGCGGCCCGGCCGGTTCATCGCCCGGCCCGGCGGCCAGCCTCCTACCGATTGCGTCGCGCCCGGCCTCCACACAGGCCGGGCGCGGCGTCTGCTTTGCTCCCCACCCGTGGCAAACGACCGCGTCGCAGCGTGTACCGGCCCCCATGCGAGGGTGCGGCGGCGCCTCCCCGTGCATGCGTGAGCCTCCGGTGCATTGCCGGGCCGTTCGCGGCGCGCGACGGCGCCGGCTCCAGGATATTCCAATGACCGGCGCATGGAGCCTCGGCGCCCGCCCGGGCGGCCCGAGCCTTTGATCCGGCGGAATTTTGCTACATACTGGAAGCATTGCCGAATCACACACTCGTCAACCGTTGACGCCTTGCCGCGCCGAGCGAAGCCATGCCGCCCCGTGATCCCGGTGCCTGGATGTGGGCCGAAGCCATCGACATGCTGGACCGCGCAGAGCGGTTGCACCGTCAGTTCTTCCAGGTGCGCCAGGAGCAGGGTGGCGGAGCCTGCTGGGAGCCGCCGGTGGATATCTTCGAGACCGACGATGCCCTGTGGATTCAGGTGGCCCTGCTGGGGGTGGCCCCCGAGCAGGTGCACATCATCGTGGAGGACGGCGTGCTGAGCGTGGCGGGAGAACGCCGCTGGCCCTCGGAGACCCGTGGCGCCATGCTGCACCGCCTGGAGATTCCCCACGGCCGCTTCGAGCGGCGCATCCAGCTCCCCGCGGGCGGCTACGAGTTGGAGCGGCGCGATCTGGTCAACGGCCTGCTCACCCTGAGCCTGCGCAAGTTGCGCTGAGCGCGGAGCCTCCCATGCCCTCTGAAGAGCCCACCACGGCCAGCACGGCCCCGCCGCCGGACGCGAGCCCGCCCGGCGACGCTGTGCGTCTGCCCGAGGGTGCGATCCCCATCATCCCGCTGCGCAACATCGTGCTGTTTCCGGGCATCGTGATGCCGGTGACCCTGGGTCGCGAACGCTCCATCCGTGCGGCGCAGGAGGCGGCGCGCAACGAGTGGCCGGTGGGCTTCCTGCTCCAGCGCACGCCGGAGACGCAGGATCCGGCTCCCGTCGACTTGCACCGCGTGGGCACGGTGGCCACCGTGCTGCGCTACCTGACTGCCCCCGACGGCACCCATCATGCCGTGTGCCAGGGCGAGCAGCGCTTCCGCGTGATCGAGTTTCTGGAGGGCTGGCCGTTCCTGGTGGCCCGCGTGGAACGCATTGAGGAAGCGCCGGGCAAGGGCCGGGAGATCGAGGCGCGGCTGCTGCAGCTCAAGCAGCGCGCGGTGGAAGGTTTGCAACTGCTGCCGCAGGCGCCCGAGGAACTGGCCAACGCCGTGCAGGCCATCGACGCGCCCGGCCCGCTGGCCGATCTGGTCGCGAGCTTTCTGGACATCAAGCCGGAAGAGAAGCAGGAGGTGCTGGAAACCCTCGACCTGCCGCGCCGGCTGGATCGGGTGTTGGAGCTGCTTTCCTACCGGCTGGAGGTGCTGCGGCTCTCGGAGGAGATCGGCCAGGAGACGCAGAAGTCGCTCAGCGGCCAGCAGCGCGAATACCTGCTGCGCGAGCAGCTCAAGGCCATCCAGAAGGAACTGGGCGAGAGTGACGCCAAGTCTCAGGAGGTCGAGGAGCTGTCCCACGCCATTGACGGGGCGGACATGCCGGAGGAGGTGGCGCAGCAGGCCCGGAAGGAACTGCGACGGCTCGAGCGCATGCCGGAGGCTTCCGCCGAGTATCCCATGGTGCGCACATATCTGGACTGGCTGCTTGAACTGCCCTGGCGCCTCGCCGATGAGCCTGAGATCGACCTGGCCAAGGCCCGCGAAACGCTGGACGCAGACCACTACGGGCTGCAGAAGATCAAGCGCCGCATCCTGGAATATCTCGCCGTGCGCAAGCTCAATCCGGAGGGCCATGCGCCCATCCTGTGCTTCGTGGGGCCGCCCGGCGTGGGCAAGACCTCGCTGGGGCAGAGCATCGCGCGGGCCATGGGGCGGGCCTTCGTGCGCCAGAGCCTGGGCGGCACGCACGACGAGGCGGAGATCCGCGGGCATCGCCGCACCTACATCGGAGCGCTGCCCGGCAACATTATCCAAGGCATCCGCAAGGCGGGCGCGCGCAACTGCGTGTTCATGCTGGACGAGATGGACAAGCTGGGTTCGAGCTTCCAGGGCGATCCGGCCTCGGCGCTGCTGGAGGTGCTGGATCCCGAGCAGAACTCCACGTTCCGCGATAACTATCTGGCCGTCCCCTACGACCTGAGCCGGGTCGTGTTCATCGGCACGGCCAACGTGCTTGATACGATCCCTGGGCCGCTGCGGGACCGCATGGAGATCATCGAGCTGAGCGGCTACACGGAGGACGAGAAGCTTAATATCGCGCGGCGCTACCTGGTGAAGCGCCAGCTTACGGCCAACGGCCTGAAGGCCGAGCAGTGCGAGTTGGGTGACGAGACGTTGCGTTCCATTATCCGCGACTACACGCGCGAAGCGGGCTGCCGCAACCTAGAGCGCGAGATCGGCAGTGTATGCCGCCACGTGGCCATGCGCATTGCCGAGGGCAGCGCGCAGCAGGTACGAGTGCGCCCGGAAGACCTGCACGCCATCCTGGGTCCGCCCAAGTTCGAGGCGGAGGTGGCCCTGCGCACGTCGATGCCCGGCGTGGTGACGGGGCTGGCCTGGACGCCAGTGGGCGGAGACATCCTGTTCGTGGAAGCCAACCGCACGCCCGGCCGCGGCAACCTGATCCTCACCGGGCAGTTGGGCGACGTGATGAAGGAGAGCGTCCAGGCCGCGCTGACCCTGGTCAAGGCGCGCGCGGAGCAGTTGGGGCTCAAGCCCGAGCTATTCGAGAAGATTGACATCCACATCCACGTGCCCGCCGGAGCCATTCCCAAGGATGGCCCCAGCGCGGGCGTCGCCATGTATATTGCGCTGGTCTCACTGCTCACCGAGCGCACGGTGCGCGACCTGACGGCGATGACGGGTGAGATCAGCCTGCGGGGGCAGGTACTGCCCGTGGGCGGTATTCCCGTGAAGGTGAGCGCCGCGCTGCGTGCGGGCATCCAGCGCGTGCTGCTTCCGGCGCGCAACCGCAAGGACTTCGAAGAGATCCCCGAGGAGGCGCGCAACAAACTGGAGTTCGTGTGGGTGGACCGCATTGACGACGCCGTAGCCGCCGCCTTTGCCAATGGCGTGGCTCCCGATGCTGCGGAACGGCCCGCGGACGAGCGGCCGCCCGGCGGCGTATACCCCAGCTAGCGCGGGCCGCCCCGCGGCCGCAGCGGAATGCCTCTCGTCTAGCAGCCGAGTTGATCGGCCAGATCGCCGAAGTCCTTCGCCACCAGATCGAAGCCTTCGCCGGACGGGGGTGGGTCGCTGCCCGGGCCGTGCTCGTCCGGCCGCGGCACCAGCGCGGTGCGGTAGCCCACCGAGCTTGCCGCCTCGAGGTCGCTCGGGTGTGCGGCGACCAGCATGCACTGCGACGGAGGCAGGCTGAGGTAATCCGCCGTGCCGAGATAGGCCCCGGGCTGCGGCTTGTAGTGCTGCGTGGGCTCGGCACCCAGAATGGCGTCCCAGGGCAGCCCCGCGTAGCGCGCCAGGTGAACCATCAGCGAGACGTTGCCGTTGGAGAGCGTGGCCAGCGGATAGCGGCGCTTGAGTCGAACCAGTCCCGCCACCACGTCCGGCCAGGGATCGAGCCGGTGCCAGGCGCGGTTGAAGTGGTCGATCTCGGCCTCGCTCAGCCCACGGATGCCGTGGCGCTCCAAAAGGATGTCCAGGCTCATGCGGTGCAGGTCGTCCAGCTTGGTCCACCCAAGCTTGCCCGTGCGCACCTTTTCCATCTGCGGCTGATACAGCCCGCGCCAGTCGTCCGCGAAGGCTTCCCAGTCCGCCTGCAGCCCTTTGGCAGCACCCAGCGAGCGCCCCTCGCGGATGATGCTCGAACGCCAGTCCACCACGGTGCCGAACACGTCGAAGGTGAGGGCGCGCACATCGACGACGGCGGGAGGCTGGCTCATGGGGGGGGCTCCGCGCGGTTGCGTTGGGTGGTGCCGGGACGCAAGGCGCCTCCCGGCGGACGATGCGGATCAGGCTACCGGCCCGTGCGGATGATGGCAACGCCGCGGAAAGGGGGGGAAACGCGGCGCCACACGGACCGGTGCCCGACCAAGCACCGGCGGCGGTGCGATCGTGCCGGATCGACACCGCCAATTCGGAAACAAAGCCCTCCCAAGCCCCTCATCGGGCCCGCTGTGCCCTACAGTCCACGTCCACGCGGGGGCAAGGCCGCCAACAGGGATCTCCGGATTAGCGGTGCCCGATGGCGCAGGCCGCCGCCACGGGCTGCATGGGGTGCAGCTCCAGGCGCACCTCCCGGAAGCCCGCCTCGCTAAGCTGGGCCAACATCCGCTCGCCGATGCGCTGCGCGTCCGTATCGGTGGCGCCCCGGGAGCGGGGCTGCACGGTCAGCGCGATGCGTCCGCCCGGCCGCAGCCGCTCGCGGAGTGCGCGGAACTGGGCCACGGGATCGCTCCAGAACATGGCCACGTTCACCGCCATGATGCGGTCGAACACGGTGCCCAGGTCCGGCAGATGCTCGGCATCGCCCAGTTGCAGCGCGATGCGGCCCGAGGCCAGGGCCTGTGCATTGCGGCGCGCCGCCTGGCTTAGCATCAGCTCGGAGTGGTCCATGCCCACCACGAGGCCTTGGTTGGCCCGCTCGGACAGCCAGCCCAGCGCCACGCCGGGGCCGAAGCCGATCTCCAGCACCCAATCCGTCGGCTGGACGTCCAGCAGGTCCACCGTCCAGCGGTTGCGCTCCAGGTTGGAGGGCCGGGTGGCCATGATCCAGCCCGCCACGCGGCCCCAGAAGCCATACGGCTGCCGGAACTGCCGCACCGCCCAGCCGCGCAGGCCGGTCGATCGAGAGCCTGGGGACGTGTCCTCCCGAAACACCGGGTGCGGTGTCCCATCGGGTGCCTGTGTTGTCGCCTGCATCGGCAATCTCCCTTTTCAGCGGGTGAAGTGGTGGCGGCGGCCCCGGATGGCGGTCCGGAGCCGCGCAGGGATGCCGGTTAGCCCAGCCGCCACTGCAGGCGGCGCAACATGTGCTTGCGCACCTGCTCCTGCTGTTGTGGGTCCAGCGTGCGATAGAAGGCCGCGGTGTCGTCGATCAGTTGATCGAGCTTGGCCTGGTCTACGCGCTGGTGCATCTGGTTCTTAATGGTGGTGGCCACGGTGTCGGGATCGGCCGGGTCCTTCTCCAGGGCCGCCTTTACATCCGCCGCCGTCTGGTGCCAGCGCTCCCGGCGCTCCTTGGCCAGCTCGCGCGCGCGGGCCATCAGCGCCTCGAACTGCGGCTTCTGCTGCGCGGTGAGATGGAGATCCTCGGCGATCTCTTCCTGGATGTGGTCCATGCGCTTGTCGAAGCGCGCGGGATCGTAGCCATGGTGCCAGGGGCCGCGGAAGCCCTGCAGGCCCAGCGCTGCCACGCCCAGCCCCAGCACGCCCAGCGCGCCCAGGGCACGGCGGCGCGTGAAGAATCCGGTGATTCGGCTCATCGGTTGTTCTCGATGTTGTGTCTGCGTTGTGGGAACGAAGGGACGCACCATGCGCCCCATCCGCAACCATGCTAGGCCGGGCGTGTTGCGCCGGTTTTGCGCCGGTGTAACGGTGGGGTAATTCCCATGCGCGCGATTTAACCCGCGCTTTACAAAAGGGGCCCGCCTGCGCAACAGCGCGTTAACAGGCGGCTGCTATGCTGGGTAAATGGAAATGGCGCGAAATGAGGGCGTGGCCTCGCGCACCATCCTCGTGATCGAGGACGATGCTGAGTTGTCGGCCCTGCTGGCGGATTACCTGGGGCACGAAGGCTTCGTCGTGAGGCACGCTCCCGATGGCGAGGTGGGGCTGGAACAGGCCCTCACGGGCAGCTACTGCCTTGTGCTGCTGGACATCATGCTGCCCGGGCGCGATGGCATCGAGGTGCTGCGCGAGCTGCGCCGCAGTTCCCCCGTACCCGTGATCATGCTCACCGCCAAGGGCGATGACGTGGACCGCATCGTAGGACTGGAATTGGGGGCGGACGACTACCTGCCCAAGCCATTCAATCCACGCGAGCTGGTGGCGCGCATCAAGGCCGTGCTGCGCCGTGCGGGCGCCGCTCCGGCGGAAGACGTTGCGGAGGCGCCGCGGCAACTGGAGCGGGGGGAATTGTTGATCGACCTGGAGGGCTACCGCGCCAGTCTGCAGGGCAAGGAGCTGCCGCTTACCGTGATCGAGTTCGCCCTGCTGCGCGAGCTGGCGCAGTCCCCCGGACGCGCGCTCAGCCGCGAGACCCTGCTGGACCGCGTGCGGGGGCGGGACTTCGATCTGTTCGACCGCAGCATTGACGTACACGTCTCGCATCTGCGCCAGAAGCTGGGGGACGACCCCCAGCATCCGCGCTTCATTCGCACGGTGCGCTCGATCGGCTACATGTTTATCGGTGAGGGAGCGTAGCCCAAGAGCTTCACGCCACCCCCGAGCGCCCCCCGGAACCCGCATGATCTCCCGCCATCTGATACTCAAGCTCTACCTGTGGATCCTGCTGGCGCTGACGCTAAGCGTGGCGGGGGCCGCGTTCGTGGTGGCGCTGCTGTCTCAGCACGATATCGAGCAGCGTGCCCAGGAGTGGGTGCTGGCCGAGGTGCGGCCCTCAAGGGATGTCGTGCAGAACCTGCTGCAGAGCGGGATGACGCTGCCCGAGTTGCGCGAGGTGCTGGAGCCGCTGCGCCGCACGGCGCGCGTGCGGCTGCAGGTGCTGGCCCCCGATGGCACGCCGGTGCTCTCGTTCCCGCCACCACTCGTGCGGCACGGTCCTCCCGAGATGCCCCGCGTGCAGCGGCTGCTGCCGCCGCTGGATCCTGCGTTGCTGAGCAAGGTGCTGGCCGGCCAGGAAGTGCTGGACTGGCGGCAGCGGGACCATCTGCTGGCCGCGCTGCCGATCCGCCTGCCGGATGGCCGACCGGGGGCGTTCTACCTGTCCGCACGGCGCTTCCACTGGGAGCGCGAGGGTGTGCCTTGGCGGCTGCTGGCAGGGCTGGCTGCCGTGCTACTGACGCTATGGCTGTTGAGCTGGCCCCTGGCGGGGCACCTGGCGCGTCCACTGCAGCGCATGGCGGCCGCGGCCGACGCACTGGGCCAGGGGCACCTATCGGTGCGGATCAATCCGGAGGACATCCAGCGCCGACACCAGCACTGGAAGCGGCGAGATGAGATCGCGCGGCTGGCCGAGAGCTTCAACCGCATGGCGGAGAACCTACAGCGGCTCGTGTTGCGCCACAAGCAACTGCTGGCGGACATCTCTCACGAGCTGCGCTCACCGCTGGCCCGGCTCCGCCTGGCACTGGAGCTGGCCCGCGGGGCGGAGGGTGCGGAGCAGGCCCGCTATCTGGACACGCTGGAGCGGCAGGCGGACACCATGGAGTCCCTGATCGGCGAGTTGCTGTTCCATGCCCGCCTGGATGAGGCGCCCTACGCCCTGCAGGCCGAGCCACTGGACCTGGCGGCGCTGGTGGCCGAGGCCGTGGCGGGGCAGCGACCGGAAGCGGAGGCCAAACGCCTCACGGTGCGCGTGCACGTGCCGGAACGGCTGGCCAACGTGCGGGCCGACCGCCGGCTGCTGGCGCGCGCCTTGGGCAATGCCCTGCGCAATGCGGTCACCTACAGCCCGGACGAGGGGGCGGTGGACGTTACCGTGCGGCGGGAGGAGGGACGGCACTCCATCGCCGTGCGCGACGAGGGGCCTGGCGTGCCCGCCGAGCAACTGGAGCGCATCTTCGAGCCCTTTGTGCGCACCGATGCGGCCCGGGGGCGTGCCACCGGTGGCGTGGGACTGGGCCTGTCCATCGTGCGGCGCTGCATGGAGGCCCACGGCGGGGGCGCTAGCGCTCAGGCAGCCGATGGCCGCGGCCTGGTGGTGACCCTGTGGCTGCCGGCGGAGGCGCAGGGCTAGGGAAGTTCGGGGCCCAGGCTGGGCGCCGCGATCGACTTCGATCTGATCCGTTGCAAGCAGATCGCTGTGCTCTCCTAGCGCGCGCGGCCCATCACTGGACGACGCGCAAGCGCGGTTCGCCCGGCCGCTCCGGGTCGTTGCCCGGCGGAGGGTTCGGTGCGGAGAATTCGGGCACGATGCGCCGCAGGGAGGCGATCACGCCGGCCTCATCGCCGTTGGCCACCACCTTGCTCAGTGCCGCCAGTTCTGCGACCAGCCAGTCTCCATCCACACGCCGCTGCGCGGCCAGCAGCAGCTTGGGACTGCCGGTGCCTATCAGCTCCTCTGATTCGTGGAACAGTTCCTCGGACAGCTTCTCGCCAGGCCGGAGGCCGACGAAAACGATTGGAATCTCATCGTGGGGCGTGAAGCCCGCAAGCCGGATCATCTGCTCGGCCAGTTCCTGTATCTTCACGGGCTTGCCCATGTCCAGCACGAAGATCTCGCCGCCGTGACCCATCGCAGAGGCCTGCAGGATCAGTCCCACTGCCTCGGGGATGGTCATGAAGTAGCGCTCGATATCCGGGTGCGTGACGGTCACGGGCCCACCCTGTGCAATCTGGCTTTCGAAAAGGGGCACGACCGACCCCACGGAGGCCAGCACGTTGCCGAAGCGGGTGGTTACGTAGTGCGTCCTGGAACGGGCATTGAGGTGCTGGCAGTAGATTTCCGCGATCCGTTTGGTGGCGCCCATCACGTTGGTCGGGTTCACCGCCTTGTCCGTGGAGATCAGCACGAACTGCCGGCTCCCGTGCCGGTCCGCTGCGTCCGCGACCATACAGGTGCCCAGCACGTTGTTCTGCACCGCCTGAAGCGGGTTGGCTTCCAGCAGGGGCACGTGTTTGTATGCCGCCGCATGGAACACCACCTGGGGTGAAAACCGACGGAAGAGGGTTTCCACACTGGCCTCGTGCTTCACATCGCCCAGCACCGCGTACAGCTCAAGCTGCGGGAAGCGCCTGCGAAGCTCCTGCTCGATCCGATACAGGTTGAACTCGCTGCTGTCGAAGACAACCAGGGAGCCCGGCTCCTGCGTGGCCGCCTGTAGACACAGCTCCGAGCCGATGGACCCGCCCCCACCAGTGACCAGCACGCACTGGCTCCGGATGTGGCGCGAGATCTCGCTGGCATTGAGCTGGATTGCATCGCGCTGCAGCAGGTCCTCGATGGTGATGGGACGCAGCGTCAGTTCCTCGACGAACCCGCCCTCGGTCAGCATGCGCTGAGGCACTGTGCGGCAGGGAATGCGGGCCCGGACGCACAGCGCCACAAGGTCGTTCAAGTCGGCGGGCTTGGCGTTCGGGGCCGCAAAGATGACCGTCTCGATTCCCCATGCGCGGATGATGCGGCCGGCATCGCCCAGGGTGCCCAACACTCGGATGCCGTGTATTTCCTTGCCCTCCATACGCGGATCGGGATCCACCAGCGCCGTAGGCACGTAAGCCCCATTGCGCTGCAGATGGCGGATCAGCATCTCGCCGGCATGGCCCGCGCCCACCACCAGCGCCCGCTTGCGTCCCAGCCGGTCGGCGCCCACGCCCACGTCGCGCAGCCAGCGGTAGGCCACCCGCGAGCCGGCCAGGCCCACCACGAGGATCAGTGGGAACAGCACGATGATGCTGCGCGGCACGCCCTCGGCCCGCCGCAGCACGAACAGCAGCAGTTCGCTGACAAGTAGCCCCAGCGCCACGCACTTCAGCAGCCGCGTCAGATCGGAGAACGAGACGTAGCGCCACACAGCGCGGTGTAGCCCGAACACCCAGTACGTGGCCGCCAAGACGGGAACGGCCACGCCCATGGTCCAGAGCGCGCCCACGAGTGCATCGGACGGCAGCGGGCCGGGTGCATAGCGCAGCCAGAACGAGACGTACACCGAGACCGGAATCCACGCCACGTCGTGCAGGTAGATCAGCAGGCGGGAATTTATCCGTCGCAGAACCAAGTCGATCATGAGGCGTTCACTCTCCGGCGGCGCTCGAGGTGATGGATCAGCAGCGCGATGACCAGGTAGGCCAAAGCCCAGCCCAGCACGGCTGCAAGTTCCCACCCGCGAGATGCCCCTTGGCCAAACGCTATGGCCGTCGCGGCGGTCGACAGCATGATAGCATAACCTGCGATCACGGTCTTGCGGTGCCCCCAGCCCAGCAGCACGAGCCGCTGGTAGTAATGGGAGCGATGCGCCTGCCACACCCGCTCACCGCGCAACAGACGGCGGATCAGCGTGACGGTCGCATCTACGATAAACGGGGAGAACACGAGCACCGGCACCCAAAGCGCGGACACACCCATGCGCACGCCGGCCAGCGAGAAGGCCGCCGCCAGAAAGCCCATCGGCACCGATCCGACATCGCCCATGAAGATGCGGGCCGGCGGAAAGTTTACGCCCAAAAAGCCCAGGTTGGCGCCCGCCACGAGGAAGGCCGCCAGGGCGAAGTCAGCCCGCCCGGCTTGCAGGCCCAGCGTGCCCAGGGCGGCGAAGCCGATGCCTCCCATGCCGCCGGCGAAGCCGTCCATGCCGTCCATGAAGTTGTACAGGTTGCACATCCAGATCCCGAACAGCAGCGCGATTACCTGCCCAACCGGTCCCAGCGACAACAGGCCATCGCCCGGGACGTGTACGGCGCTCAGCCCGTAGCCCCCTGCCAGCAGCAGCGCCACCGCAGCGACGTGCATGGGCAGCCGCAGAGCTGGGCCCAGGCTCCGAACATCGTCCACGAACGAGACCACGGCCAGCAGTGCGGCCCCGGCCATGACCCACGCATCGAGCCAGATCGGCAGGGGCGTCGCACGCGCGGTCCCGGCGGTCGCCACCAGCGCGGCCAGGATGGCGATGCCGCCCGTGCGCGGGGTGGGCCGGTCGTGCAGCGACCGCGCGCCGGGCCGATCCAGCACGCGCAGCCCCAGGCGCGGATGGGCCAGCACCCGGCACAGGCCGTACGACACCAGAGCAGCGGCAGCAGGGAGAATCCAGATCGTCATGGTCCGTTCGTGCGGTTGGGAAGCGTGCGCCACCTCGCGGTGGCTCCCGCATGGTCACGCAAGAATCGTGCGGCTGGCACTGCCCTGGGGATCGGGGGCGCGATGGCCCGCCGCGTGCCTTGCCTCAGGCGCCGCCCTGCTCCCGAAGGAAAGCGCGCGCCATCTCGGCGAGCCCCAGCCGGGGGTCGGGGGCTTGCGATTGGCCCAGCCAGGCGCGGCTGCGGGCTGCATCCACCACCAGCGAGCCGGTGAGTTGCTCCCAGGTGCGCAGGCGTCCCGCCAGCCACAGGGCCGCGCGCAACAGGAACTGCGGCGCCCGCCACAGTCGCACGGGCCGTCCCATCGCGCCGGCCAGCACGCGCACCAACTCCGGCGTGGAGAGGGCCTCCGCATCGGCTGCCACGAAAGTTTCGCCTGCTGCGTCGGGCCGCGTGGCGCAGGCCAGCAGCAGCTCGCACAGGGAGTCCAGCGCCAGCAGGCTGCGGGCATTGCGGATGCCGGCCAGGGGTAATGGCCACCCTCGCGCCACCCAGTGCATCAAGCGCCGCAGGTTGCCCTTTGCGCCAGGCCCGTAGATCAGCACGGGCCGAACGACGACGAGCTCCAGTCCGGAGGGTATCAGCGCCCGCAGGGCCTCCTCGGCATCCCATTTGCTGCGGGCATAGGCGTTTTGGGGGCACGGCGGAGAGCGTTCGTCGATGGGTGCTCCGTCCGTTTCGCGACCGTGCACGTGGGCGCTGCTCACATATACGATTCGACGCGTGGCACCTGCGAGCATGGCCTCGGCTAGGCGCTGTGTGCCCTCCACGTTGACGCACCGGGTCATGGCGACGGCGTTCGCGGCAGACTCCTGCAAAACGTGCGCGCGGCCCGCCAGATGGATCACGGCGTCCGCGCCGGCCAGCGCTTCCGACCAATCGGGTTTTGCGGCGAGGTCTCCGCAGGCCAGCCACGTGACGGCCTCCAGACCCGCGAGTTGTGTTGCGTCGGAGGGAAGCGCGCGCACGGCGCCTCGCACCGCAAAGCCCCGCTGCAGAGCCAGGGCGCAGAGGGGGCGGCCCACAAAGCCGTCCGCGCCGGTGATGAGCAGGGTTGTCATAGGGAGCCGGGCGGGAAGACGCGCGCCACTGGCGGCGTTGTTGCACCCCTTGGCTCAGGCTTGGCGCACCCAGGCCAGGGTTTCATCAAGTGCCCGGCCGAAGCGGGCCAGCATCTCATCGATCTGCGCGGCCTCGATGATGAGCGGTGGACAGAAGCCGATCGTATCCACCATGGGCCGCAAGATGAGCCCGTGGGCCTGCGCGCGCTCCGCACAGTAAAAGCCCACGCGCTGCGCCGGATCGAAAGGCCGGCCCGTGGCCTTGTCCGCCACCAGTTCCAGTGCGCCCAGGAGGCCCACGCCCCGTGCCTCGCCCACCAGCGGATGATCGGCGAAGGCCCGCAGACCCTCCTGCAGGCGCGGTGCAACTTGTCGCACGTGGCCGATCACGTCACGCTGCTCGATCAGCTCCAGCGTCTTGACGGCGACCGCGGCACAGGTGGGGTTGCCGGACTGCGTGAAGCCGTGCGCGAACACGCCGATCTTGCGGCTCTCCTCCAGCAGGCCCTGGTAGACCGGCTCGGAGATCATGATCGCGGCCATGGGCAGGTAGCCCGAGGTGATGGCCTTGGAGCAGGTGAGGATGTCCGGCTGGATGTCGAAGGTCTGGCAGCCCCAATAGTTGCCTGTGCGCCCGAAGCCACAGATCACCTCGTCGGCCACCAGCAGCACGTCGTACTTGCGCAGTATGGCCTGGATCTTCTCGAAGTACGTGCGCGGGGGGACGATCACGCCGCCGGCACCCATCACCGGCTCGGCGATGAACGCCGCCACGGTGTCCGGCCCCTCGTTCAGGATCATCTGCTCCAGGTTCGCCGCCAGCCGCGTGGCGAAATCCTCCTCGCTCTCGCCGGGCTGGGCGAAGCGGTAGTGGTGCGGACAATCCGTGTGCAGGATGTTCGCGATGGGCAGGTCGAAGTCGCGATGGTTGGCGGGCAGTCCCGTCAGGCTGGCGCTGGCCACCGTGACGCCATGGTAGGCCTTGATGCGGGAGATGATCTTCTTCTTCTGCGGGCGGCCCAGTGCATTGTTGTAGTACCAGACCATCTTGATGACGGTGTCGTTGGCCTCTGAGCCGGAGTTGACCAGGAACACCTTGGACATCGGCGTGGGCGCCGAGGCCTTGAGCCGATCGGTCAGCTCGATGGCCATCGGGTGCGATTTGTGCGCGAACGTGTGGTAGTAGGGCAGCTTGCGCATCTGCTCCAGCGCCGCCTGCGCAAGTTCCTCCTCACCGAAGCCCAGCGCGGTGCACCACAGGCCGGCCAGCCCCTCGATATACTCCTGTCCCTGCTCGTCGTAGACGTAGATGCCCTTGCCGTGGGTCAGCACCATCGGCCCCACCTCCTCGTGGCGCGCGAGGTTGGTATAGGGGTGCAGGTGGCTGGCGATGTCCTGCTGAGCCGCAGGAGAAAGCGAATCGGTCATGTCCGCCTCAGGTGCAGAGGAATGGGGTGCGCACGCCGCGCGTTGCGACAGACTAGCGGGGTGTCTGCGTGCCCGTCAATCGCTCATCGCACAGCCACCAGAGGGGTCGCCGGCGTCGCGGTTGCGACCAGGCGGCGGCCCTGGCAGCATGCCCACAGAGCCCGCGACGGGCCAATCTTCCATCTGGAGCCTCCATGATCCGAGTCAGCGTGATGTACCCCTACCGGGATGGCGCACGGTTCGACGTCGCCTACTATGCCAAGCAGCACATGGATATGACCCGCGAGGCCTTCGCCAATCACGGTCTGGTGGACATCCGCGTGGACAAGGGCTTCGTGGGCCCCAAGCCCAAGAGCCCGCCGATCTACGTGTGCATCGGCACGCTGACCTTTGAGACCATGGACAACTACAAGGAGGCCTTCCGCGAGCACGGAGAGCGGCTGTTCGCGGACATTCCCAACTTCACGGACATCACCCCCGTGGTGCAGGTGAACGAGGCGGTGCTTTAGGGGGCGCTGCGTGGGCCTGCCGTTCACAGCACCGTCGTCGGTGCCTGGGCCTTTACGTAGGCGGCCACCTCCGCGTGGGTGGCGAACCAGACGCCGGCATGGGAGCGCATGTAGCGGATCAGCTCCTCCAGCATGGCCACGCGCGAGCGATGGCCGATCACCTGCGGGTGCATGGTGAGCAGGAACAGCCCGCCCTCGGCCAGGGCGCCGTCGAACTCCGCCCGCCAGATCCCCAGCACGGCCTCCGGCGGCGTGTGCGGCCGCAGCCCGCTGAAGCGGTCGAAGTTGAAGTAGGGGAAGTCGTCGCGGATCCACTCCGGGGGCAGCTCCACCACGCCGGTGGGCCGGCCGTCCTCCAGCAGCTCGTAGGGATCGTCGTCGGCCATCAGGGACGAATCATAGAGCAGGCCCATCTCGCGGATGATGGCCAGCGTGTGCTGGCTGAAATCCCAGGAAGGTGTGCGCATGCCTACTGGACGCTTGCCGCAGATCTCCGTCAGCACGTCCGCGCTGCGCAGGGTCAGGTTGCGCTCCACCTCGGGCGCCAGGTTGCTGTTGCGCTCGTGGATCCAGCCGTGGATGCCGATCTCGTGACCCGCGCCCACCACGCGCCGCTGCTCCTCGGGGTAAAGCTGCGCGATCACGGCCGGCACGAAGAACGTGGCCGGCACGGCATAGCGCTCCAACAGTCGCAGCACGCGGGGGACGGCCGCCCGTGCGCCGTACTGGCCCATCGCCAGCCCGGCTGGCGAGTTGCCTCCATCGCGCAGCACCCAGCTCTCGTGATCCGAATCGAAGGACAGCGCCACGGCCACCCGCGCGCCGTCCTTCCAGCGCGCCGGCTTGAGCGAGCGCCCGGCGCGCACCTTCTGCACCACGGCGCGCCAGCGAGCCTCCTCCCAGTCCCAGGAGGGATCGCTGCCCGCGCCGGCTCCGGCGCCGGGTGTGCTGTCGGGTGCCGTCGGGCGCGGTGGCTTGGCCATGGCGGTCTCTCCCATGCGGGTGGAACGGCTGCGCCGCGGGGCGCTGGCCAAACCTAATGCAGGGCCGGGCAAGGGGTCAATTGGCGTGCACGAAGGCCCGACCGCAGAGTTCAGGCCGGGGCCTGCAATCGGGGGCGCGGATCGGTATGATCGGGCGAAGCCCGCACTTTGCCGCCACCGGCTGAACGCCCTGATTTCGCATGGAGCCCGCCATGCCTGTCCGCCCCGTCGCCACGCTGGCCTATGCCGTTCGCGGCCCGGTGGTGCTAAAGCACTTCGGCCTGCTGTCGCTTTCGCTGGTGGGGCTGACGGGCGTGGCCCTGCTGCCTGCGCTACTGGAGGGCGACTGGCCCCTGGCCGTGCGGCTGGCGGTGGTGACGGCGGTGCTGGGACTGGGGGGCTGGGCGCTGAGCCGCTTGCGCGTACCCGCGCACATCCAGGTGAACGAGGCGCTGGTGGTGGTGGTGCTGGTGTTCTGCACCGGGGCGCTGGCGCTCGTGTGGCCGTTCCAGGCCGCGGGCCTGGGCTGGCTGGATGCCCTGTTCGAGGCCGTCTCCGCCATCACCACCACGGGGCTCTCCACGCTGGCCAGCGTGCAGGGACACCCGCCCACGTTCCTGTTCCTGCGGGCCTGGGCGCAATGGTACGGGGGCTTGGTGATCGTCGTGCTGGCCCTGGCGCTGCTGCTGGAGCCGGGGCACGCAGCCAAGCGCCTCACCGAGGTGGAGGGGGCACAGGAGGACCTGGTGGGGGGCACGCGCCTGCGCGCCCAGCGCGTGCTGCGGGTGTACCTGGTGCTCACGGTGGTGGGCGGGCTGGCGCTCTGGCTGGCGGGTGCCTCGCCCTTCGACGCCCTGCTGCACGCGTTGGCGGCGGTATCCACGGGGGGCTTTTCCCGCTACGATGCCAGCTTGGCGGGACTGGGGGGCTGGCCCGTGCAGGCCGTGACCACGCTGATCTGCCTGGCCGGGGCGGTCTCGTTTGCCTTGTACTACCGGGCCTGGAACGAGGACTGGCGTCGGCTTCCGCGCGACAGGGAACTGCGGCTGCTGCTGATCTGCGCCGGTTGCGTCGCGCTGCTGCTGGCCGGCACGATGGCCTGGAGCGGCGCGTACGGCTGGCGCCGCATCGTCGCCGATGCACCGCTGCTGGCGATTTCCGCCCAGACCACCGCGGGCTTCGCTACGCTGCCGGCGGGGCGGCTGGACGCCGGTTCCAAGCTGGTGCTGATGGCCGCCATGTTCATCGGCGGGGACATGGGCTCGACAGCCGGGGGGATCAAGATCCTCCGGCTGCTCGTGCTGCTGCGGCTGGCCTGGTGGCTGGTGGTGCGCACCAGCCTGCCCCGCCACGCCGTGGTGCAACTGCGGGTGGCGGGCGAGCGCATGCCGCCGGAGGTGATGCTGGGCGTGGGCACGGTGGTGGTGCTGTACTTGGCGGTGATCGTCGGCTCCTGGCTACCCTTCCTGCTGGCCGGCGCGCCGCCGCTGGACGCGCTGTTCGATGTGATCTCGGCGCTGGGCACCGTGGGCCTCTCGACGGGCGTGACCGGACCGCACTTGGCGGCGGGGCTGAAGCTGGTGCTGTGCCTGGACATGCTGCTGGGCCGGCTGGAGGTGGTGGCCGTGCTCGTGCTGCTCTACCCGTTCACCTGGATCGGCCGAAAGGATCGGAGCTGATGCGCATTGTGTTCATCGGGGCAGGCCAGTTGACCCTGGCCACAGCGCCCATCCTCATTGCGCGTCGGCACGACGTGGTCATTATCGAAAGCGACCGCGACAAGATCGACGCGATCTCCGAAGAGCTGGACTGCGGCTTCATCCACGGAGACGGCACCAAGCCGGCGATTCTGCGCGAGGCTGGCCCCAAGGAGGCGGATCTGCTGTTCTGTCTCACGGACAACGACCAGAACAACATCCTAGCCAGTTTGGTGGGCCGCTCGCTAGGCTTCGAGCGCGTGGTAACCCGCATCAGCTCTACTGAATACCAGCAAATCTGCGCGGAACTGGGCCTGAGCGACACGATCATCCCCGACCAAACCATCGCCCGTACGCTGGCGGACATGGTGGAGGGCCGAGAGGCGCTGGAGCTATCCACCTACGTCAAGGGCGACGCGCGCTTCTTCTCCTACCGCGTGCGCGAAGGCGCCGAGGGCGCCGTGGAGGCTCTGGAACTACCGGCGCAGACCCGGGTCGTGTGCGTGTACCGCGGGGACGAGTTCATCCTGCCCCAGCCCGGCACCACCCTGCGCGCGAAGGACGAGGTGGTCCTGATTACCCACCGCACGCACCTGGGCGAGCTGGACGAACGCTACGGCGAGGCTGCCGCGAAGGAGCGCGAGGTGGCCGCGGAGAACGCGGCAGATCAGTAGCGGAACAGGCGTGGTGCCCCGTTGCGGCCAGTGGCTTCGGGCGCCTCGGCGGTGCCCGTGCCCGTGAAGCGCAGGCGCACCAGCGCCGTCTCGCCCTCGATGCCCTTCAGTGCTGCCCGGAAGCCCTGTGCCTCCACCGGCACGCCGGCCAGCACAGCCTGGATCGCCGACTCGGCCCAGAGTGCCTCGGAGAGCACGATGTCGTCTCCCTCGCTCAGCCCCTGGATCCGCGCGGCGATGTTCACCGTGCGCCCGAAGTAGTCCATCTGCCCGTTGGCATTCACGGCGATGGCGGGCCCGTGGTGCAGGCCGATCTTGATCACGATGGGCTCGGCCGGCGCCAGCTCCGCGTTGAAGGCGCCAATGCGCTGCTGCACCTCCAGCGCCGCGCGGAGGGCGTCCCCCGGCGAGGGAAAGCTGGCCATCACGGCGTCGCCGATGGTCTTCACGATGCCGCCCTCGTGGTGCTTGAAGCAGCCGATGAGAAAGTCGAAGTGCCGGTGCACGCGCCCGTAGGCCGGCGCATCACCCACGTGCTCGTAGAGGGCGGTGGAGCCCTTGAGGTCCGTGAACAGCACGCACAGGTTGCGCACGCCGATCTGCCGCCCGGGCTGCAGTACCTCCGCGCTAAACATGGCGCGGAACTCCGGAATGGCCATCACGCGGGCCGCCGTGGCTGCGTCGGGGTCCCACACCTCCTTTTCGATGACGGCGATGCAGGCCGCCGGCCCGGCGTTGCGCCAAGTCAGCCGCACCGGGCCGGGACGGAAGCGCAGCTCCGGTGCGCTCCAGGCCTCGCCATCGTATCCCAGCGCAAGCACCTCCGCTCCGTTGGGGTCGGGCACCAGCGCAAGGGCGGCGTTGCTGCGCAGGATGCGCGCTCGCAGGGGCTCTGACGGCAGTGTTGCCAGCACCTCCCGACGCTCCCCGCGGAGCAGACCCTGCTGCACGAGAATGTGCTCGCCGTTGTGCGGACCGCCGATGCAGTAGATGGCATCCTCCGCCTGCCGCACGCTGGGGTGCACGGAGAAGCGCAGCTCCGTCGTGCGGTCCAGCTCGGCCGCGTACTCCGTGCCGCACAGATCGCAGTGAAAGTGCTCGGCCACCGCGCCGAAGGTGTGGAAGCCGCTCTTGGGTACGCGGCAATTGGGGCACATCAGCTCCCAGTCCAGCTCCAGCAGCCCCACCAGGGTGGCGTGCAAGAATGCGCGCAACACCACGTCGCGGCCCAGCCCCCAGCGCCGGGCCAGCGCGAACGGCCGCATGCGCAGCACCTCCTCGTCCGAGCCTTCGGCGATCAGCGCCAGCAGGCGCTGCACCACGGCGGGATTGGCGGGCGTCGTGCGCGTCAGCCGCTCGCCCATGGCCTGCAGGGCCGGACGCTGCACATGACGGGTGGGGCGAGCGCGCGGGAAGGGCTGCTCCGGCTGCTCGGCGCGCAGCCGCACGTGCTCCAGGCAAAAGCGGTACAGCGCGTCCATGTTCTTGCGCGTGATCAGCCGTGCCGGGAGGCTGGCCAGGGGCCAGGAGCGGCGGGGCGTGACCTCCGCGAATTGCCGCATGCGGCAGCCGTCCGCTTCCTCGGTCAGCTCCAGACCCATCCGGATGCGCTCCAGGGGTCCCGTCTGGTACACGCGCAGCACCGCGTGGCTCTGGTTGCGCACCCAATCGAACGCATACTCGCGCCAGTCCAGGCGGATGCCGAGCATGCGGGTAGCTGCGGCGCGGAAGACGCCCTCGGCCGTCTCCTGAGGCGCTCCGAACGTGACCTTGGGCAGGCCGATGAGGCGATTGACGTGATCCGTGTTGCCCACCAGGTCCCACAGCACCGCCGGTGAAGCGGCGAAGTGGTCCTCCCTGCTGATGCGCAAGGGCTTGGCCATGCGGATCGTCCCCTGTTGCGGAAGCGTGCGCCGCGTGGCGGCGTGGGGGGTTCGCAACAGGTTCGCGCGGATGGACGGGCGTGTCGAGAGGGCAGCCGCAGGCCGCGAATCCGAAGGCTGCTATTTTTCGTGCTTCTCGTCCAGTTCCATTAGGGGCCTGCCGCTCAAGTGGTTCGAAAGTATGCTGTGAACGAGACGCAACTTCAATTGACTACTTCCTTCCATGTTAAGCAATTCAACAATGGTACGTATAATTTCGTCAGGCTGCGTCGTGCATTGCGGCTTAGGCTCAATTTCGGTGCGGGCCGGTGCAGTTCCATCATGCAATTTCACTGGCGGTTTCATGTTCCCTCCAGCGCGAGTTCTCAGGGGGTGTGTGCCCACAGTCCGCTCACATGCAGCCCGCCTGCTCCCGGCACCCGTGCAGGGCGACCGGAAGCACATGCAATGGTTTCGCCGAAAAGCCAACGGTCAAGTGGACGCTTTCCGTTGGCGTGGCGATACCATCCGGCCACGACCCGTGGGTGCACAACTTAATATTGCAATTGTATTATTTTAGAGAGAAAATTTTAGATCGTCAGTCGCATTTTATGCCAATCTGTTGCCGCATTGCGCCAAAGCGACAAGGACGCTTCAATGTCATGGTGGGCAAGCGGACTGTGGTGACTTCCCTGAGCCGGGCCGTGCTTTTGGCTGCCGGGGAGGCAGGTGCGGATCGGTTGGCGCTGCTGCTGGCGGCGGGTCTGAGCGAACGCGAACTCAGCGGTGCAGAGTACCGTATCGCCTTGCAGCGCCATCGCGCATTGGTACGGGAGGCGGTGCGCCTGTCCGGAGATCCCGCCCTGGCCCTGAGGATAGGGCTGAAGGTGCGCGGCGATACCACCGACCTGGTGGGGCATACCGCGATGCACGCGGACAATCTGTGGGGCGTTCTTGACTGCTATGCACGATACTGGCACCTCATGTCCGACGGCATACGCGTGGCCGTTCGTGCGCTGCCCGGGGGGGGTGCGGTCGTGACCGTGGACGACCCCGACCCGGTGGATCCGCCCAGTCCATACGACTACGAACTGGCGATCGTGGGCCTGCTGAACGTGGCGCGGCTGTTTACCGACGCGCGCTTGCGGCCGGTGCGGGCGGGGTTTGCCTATCAGGAACCGGCGCACTCGGGCGAATATCGCAGCATCTTCGAATGCCCGCTGGAATTCGGCCGGCCGACGACCGGGATCGAGTTCACCGCAGCCCAGATGGACCACCAAACAGCAGTGCCCAGCCTACACCTGCGGCACGCGTTCGAGGTCCAGTTGCTGCGGGCCCTGCGGGACACGCGTGGGGAACCGCAGGCCGTGCGCGATGTGCGGGAACAGGTGCTCACGATGATGGGTTCCCGCCTGCCCACGCTGCCTCAGATGGCCCGTAGGCTGGGCACCAGCGCGCGCTCGCTGCAACGCAAGCTCGGCTTCGCGAGTTGCACTTACTCGCAGGTGCTCGAAACGACCGTGCGCGAATCGGCGCTATGGCACCTGCGCCATTCACCGCTCACCAACGAGGAGGTCGCGTTCCACCACGGCTATGCCTCCTCCAGCGCGTTCGTGCGGGCCGTGCGGCGCTGGACGGGCATGACGCCGCGGGCCTACCGGCGCGGAGCGCAATGAGATAGCCGTGTGCTGGGGGTGCTGCGGCGAGGACGGCTGAAGCTGGGGCGAACCGCGGCTGGGTCTGGATCAGGGCTCCGATTCCCACAACAGCCGCGAGAAGTTCTGCAGCGGCTTGCCTGCCAGATACTGTGTCAACAACTGGTGCACCACGCGCAACTTCAGTTGGGCGCTGCCATCCGATTCCAACAGGCCCTTGACCATTTCCAGCACGTCGTCGGCCGAAGGCGTCGGAGGGGTCTCACTGCCCATGGATTTCTGGCGATACGCCCGCATTGGGGAGTCTCCGGTTCACGTGGCCGCACCGATAGATACGGTACAAACCACGCCGCATGGCCGCGTATTCGCGCCACTGGATACGAAGTTGTAGATCAACGCATTGCGACACCAGACTGCCCTTGACGCCAATCAAGTGGGCGAAAGCTCGAGTGGGACAAACCTATATCCAATCTAGCGTTTCCCGCGGAAAATACGTTATCGTTAGACGCCAATTGATGGATTTTCCATGCCAATGCTGCGGTCGTGAGGCCACCCGATGTCCACCGGACTGACGATCGCCGGCAGCATTACCCGCGCGGTGGTGCAGGTCGCGGAGGAGGGGGGCGTGCCGCGGGAGGAACTGCTGGCCGCGGCCAAGCTGCCGGTGGAAGCGCTCTACAATGGCGAACCGCGCGTGCCGCTGCGCAGTCACCGCGCTGTAATCCGCGAGGCGGTGCGTCTGACCGGGAACCCGGCGCTGGGGCTGGAGATCGGGCGCAACGTGCGCATCAGTGCGTCGAGCCTGGTCGGCTATGCGGCGATGCACGCCCGCACCCTGCGCGGCTCGATCGACTGCTTCGCGCGCTACTTCCAGTTAATGTCCGACGGGATCATCGTCTCCACGCGGGAGCACCCCGGCGGGCACCTGAGGGTGTGCGTGGAGGCCCCCAAGGCGGCCGACCACCCGTTGGTATCGGACTGGGAGATTGCTGCCGCGGGTCTGTTGACGATACTGCGCTGGATCAGTGGCGTCGATCTGGTGCCGCGGGACGCGTGTTTCGCGTATCCGGAGCCGAGCCATGTTGAGGCATACGCCCCCATCTTCCGCTGCCGGTTGCGCTTCGACGCGCCGGTGACAGGCTTTTTGCTGACGCGCAGCCAACTCGAATCGCCCACCCTGGCGCCCGACGCACAGATGCGGGCCACATTCGAGGCGATGCTGGAAGCGCTGCGCGGGTCCGCGCCGCAGGGGCCGGAGATCGTACGACGACTGTACACGCAGGTGCAGGCGATGCTGGGCCAGGAGGCACCACGGTTGGCTGACGTCGCGCGAGCCATGCACCTCAGCGTGCGCACGCTGCAGCGCGAGTTGAGCCGCGCGGGGGTCACCTTCTCAAGCGTACTGGATGCGGCCGTGCGCGATTCGGCGCTGCGGCAACTTCGTGACTCGCGCCTGAATGTGGAGGAAGTGGCGTTCTTCCATGGGTACGCGGCCTCCAGCGCATTCGTGCGGGCCGTGCGGCGCTGGACGGGCAAGACCCCTCTGGCCTACCGGCGCGCGGCCGGCTGAAGCGGCCCAGGCCTGCAGTCTGGCGGCGTCGCTCCTCGAGCAGGACGCGTCGCGAACTTCCCATGGGTGCTCAGTGGCGCCCGCATCCAAGATAGTGCAAGAGTGGGGGCGGCGATCCGGGGCTGAACCGAAGGATCGCAAGGAAGGTCTGTGTCAAAAGGGGAGACGGGGGCAATCCCATCGCACAGCGCCAGCACCGAGCAACCACGGCGAGCGTGATCCCGTTGCGGCAATGCCCGGACGTGTCCGCGGACCCATACCGCGGAATCCGCTCCCATCACCCGGAGACCGTATGACTTCGCGACGGCAGTCGCTCCCATTTGAGATTGTGGACCTCGCCCGGCAGGACCGCGCCGTGCTGCGGCAGGCAGCCCAACTGCTGGTGGATGGATTCCGCGACCTGGCCCCGCGCGCATGGCCCAACCTGACCCAGGCCGAGGGGGAGGTGCACTCGTTGCTGGAGGCCCCCAATGTGGCCCGCGGCGCGCTAGGGCCGGAGGGACGCCTGCTGGGCTGGGTGGGCGGGGTGCCCCAGTACTATGGCGAGACGTGGGAGGTGGAGCCGTTGGTGGTGGATCCGACCCTGCGCACCCACGGGGTGGGTCGTGCGCTGGTGGATGATCTGGCCACCGTGGCCTATGTGGAGGGCGCACGCACGCTGTGGGTGGGCGCGGACGACGAGAGCGGCTTGACCTCGCTGGCCGGCGTCGACCTGTTCACCGATCCCCTGGGCAAGCTGCAAGGGATCACGGCCAAGCCGCCGCACCCACTGGGCTTCTACCAGCGACTCGGCTTCGTGGTGGTAGGGGTGCTGCCCGATGCCAATGGCCCGGGCTGCCCGGACATCCTGTTGGCAAAGCACCTGGAGCCGCCCGAGGCTTAGGGGCACTGGGCGCGGGGGCGCCCGCCCCGGCCTTTCCCCACGCGCCCCTGGTAGAGCGTCAGCCCTGAACTTCAGGATGGATGCCTCCAAGGGGGCTGCCCCTCCCCTTGGAACCCCCGCAAGGGAGCAAGCCCCCTTGTGTCTTGAAAGTGCAGTAAGGTGAAGTTGGGATCCCATGTGGAGGGGGTGCAGGGGCCGTCGGCCCCTGTCGGAGAGTGGAGGTGCGGACGCGGCCGAGCGCTTGCGCGAGGCCGCCGATAGCACCGGAGGCAGCGCCTTCCTCCTCCGCAAACCCCAAAATTAAGCCTTGGCGCACCACTAGGGCTCGTCGAAGGGATCGCGCGTGATGCGATCGCCCGGGCGATAAGTGAGAACGATGTACAGCACCGATGCGGTGCTCAGCAGCAGGATCAGCCCGAGAAACCAGCTGAACCAGCGCACGTGCATGTGCACGTCGCCCGCGGCGTAGAGCACCACGCAGATGATGACCCACAACGCCCAGTGCGAGGGCTTTCCCAGAAAGAGTTCTCGCATGTCTCAGCCTCCCGCCGGCAGCAGCGCCGAGCGGGCGCGCCCGCGCAGCACATAGACGACCACCGCGGCGGCCGCTCCGGCCACCGTGATTACGTAGCCCGAGATGCCCAGCACGCTCAACTGCGGCGGATAGAGCAGCGCCCACGACACCAGGAACAGCACTCCGCGCATCCACAGCGAGAGGCGCCCATGCAGCCAGCCCTCGATGGCGGCCGAGAGTGCCCACACCCCACCCAGCGCCGTCAGCACCGAAAAGGCCGTGAGCCAGAGCGGGCCCACGAACAGCAGCGAGGGGTTGTAGACGAATATGAAAGGTACCAGATACTTGGCGATGCCCACCTTGGCCGCCTCGAACGCGGTGCTCATGGGTGGTGTGCCCGCCAGGGCCGCTGCGGCAAAGGCCGCCAACGCCACGGGCGGCGTGATGGTGGAGACCAGGCCGAAGTAGAACGCGAACATGTGCGCGGCCATCGGCACCACGTGCATCTTCACCAGCGAGGGGATGATCAGCGCGGCCAGGGTGATGTACACGGCCGTGGTGGTGATGCCCATGCCCAGCAGGATGGAGGCGACCGCCGTGAGACACAGCAGCAGGATCAGATGGCCGCCGGACATCTGGATCACCGAGTCGGTGAACTTGAGCCCCAGCCCGGAGACGAACACCGAGCCGATGATGATGCCCGCGCAGGCACAGGCGATGGTCACCGGCATGGTGCTGCGCACGCCCGATTCCAGCGCCGCGAAGATATCCACCGCGCTCATGCGCGTGGAGCGGTTCACGAAGCTCAGTGCCACGATGGCGATGATGCTCCAGAAGGCCGCCATCATGGCCGAGAAGCCGATGGCCATCAGGGCCACCAGCAGCGCCAGGGAGAGCAGCAGGTGCCAACCCTCCTTCAGCACCTCCCAGAACGGCGGCAACTGTTCCTTGGGCACGCGAGCCACGCCGTGCTTCTCCGCCTCCAGGTGCACCATGAAGTACACGGTGGCGAAGTACAGGAACGCCGGGATGGCCGCCGCCACGATCACCACGAGGTAGCTCACCTGCAGGAACTCGGCGATGATGAAGGCCGCCGCGCCCATCACCGGCGGCGTGATCTGTCCGCCCGAAGAGGCACAGGCCTCCACCGCCGCGGCGAAGCGGGGCCGGTAGCCCAGCTTCTTCATCAGCGGAATGGTGAACGAGCCGGTGGTGACCACGTTGGCCACGGCCGAGCCGGAGACGGTACCCATCATGGCGCTGGCCACCACGGAGGCCTTGGCCGGCCCGCCGGTGCGATGGCCCGTCAGCGATATGGCGAGATCGATGAAGAACCGTCCGGCCCCGGATCGAATCAGCAGGGCCCCAAAGATGATGAACAGCAGGATGTACGTGGCGACGACCATCAGGGGGATGCCGAAGATGCCGTCCGCCCGCATGAAGATGGTGTCTACGTACTTATAGAACGAGGTGGGCGGGCCGTACATGAAGCCCACGAAGTACTGCGAATACAGGCTCTGCACGATGAAGAACGCGGTCACGAGCACCATCGGCATCCCCACGGCCCGGCGCGTTGCTTCCAGCACCAGCAGGATGAACAGCGGCCCTACGATTAGGTCGGCGCGCGTGAGATCGCCCCCGCGCATGTTGAAGTCCGTGACGTCCCACAAGGTGTACGCCTGCACGAACAGGCCGAAGCCCACCAGCACCAGGTCGACCGCGAAGCCCCCCAGCCGCAGGCCATTGGTGGCCGAACCGGGCAGGATCAGCGGGTCGGTCCAGCTCTTGCGGAACAGCGGCTTGGTGAGAAACGCCAGCACAAGCATCACGGTGAGGTGTGTGGCGCGGAACGAGCGTGTCTCGGGCGTGCCGAACAGCGCCACATACAGGTGAAACAGCGCCAGGGCGATGGCAACAATGGACATCGCGAGCGCGATCACCTTGGTCAACGTCAGACCTTGCTCGCGCAGCGCCACCTCCAGCAGCGTCGGCTCCTTGATCTCTTCGTACTGCAGGCGTTGCAGTGCCTCGGCCATGTTCGCAATCCGTCAGCAATGGGCGGGAGCGCCCCCCAGGGAGTGGCCCAGAGCGGGGTGTGCGGAGCCATGGTGGCCCCGGCACGCCCAACTCCGGGAACCGGTTACATCTTCTTCTTGACGCCCAGCTCGTCGTAGCAGCGTTGCGCGCCCGGGTGCACCGGAATGGCCGCGCCGATCAATGCATCCTCCAGCTTCACCTTGTTCCAGATCTTCTTCACGTCGGCGAAGGTGCCGTGGTTTTTCCAGAACACCTTGCACATGTTGTAGACGAGGTCGTCCGGGAGGTCCTTGTTGACGACCATCACGGTGACGGCGCCCAGGATCGGGACGTCCGCGGTCAGACCGTCATAGGCCGTTTTCGGGATCACGGTCTGGATGAAGCCCGGATTGTCCGCAAGTATCTTCTTCATCATAGGCGGCTCGATGCCGATGAAGCGGATGCCCGGCTTGTAGTTCAGATCGATGAACGAGGCCTGGGGAATGGAGGTCACGGCCATGAACACGTCGATGTGCCCGTCCTTCATGAGCGCCACCGAGTCGTTATAGTCCACGTAGTGCACCGTGCCGCCGTTCTCCTGGATCTTGTCGAAGCTCAGGCCGTAGGCCCCCAGCACCGAGTTGGCGAAGGCGGTGCCGGTCCAGCCGGCCTTGCCCGGGCTGATGTTCTTGTTCTTCATGTCCGCGAAGGAGTGGATCGGGGAATCCTTGGGCACCGCCACCTGGAATCCGGCCGGATAGAGCGTGGCGAAGAAGCGGATGTTCTTCTGCGGGCTCTTGAACACACCGCGGCCAACATAGCCGTTGTAGACCGTGTGGCCGTAGGACCAGCCGATCTCCGCATTGCCTTGCGAGACGTCCTTGATGTTGCCGACGCCACCACCGGGGCCATTGGAGGTGGCGATGCCTTTGATCTCCTCGCCCATCACCTGCATGATCTTGGCGCCGAGGGGGTACCAACTGCCGCCCGATGGCCCGGAAACCATGCGCACAAACGTGTCTGCCGCGCTCGCCATGGAGGCGGCCAGGGTGAGCGCTCCGCAGAGGAGCGCAATGCTGATGAAACGTTTCATGACTGCACCGCTTGGGGTTCTGGTGTCGCGGACGGCTCCCTTTTTCAGCGGGGAATTGGGGAAAACCCGCCCGCCCTCCCGATGCCACACAGGAACCGGGTGTGTCGGATTAACTGCCGCACGGCCGCCGTCCCTCCGAGGTGGCGGTCGATCTGTCGCGGCCTGCGCGCCCTGGCAGGCCGATTGGTGAAGCGTAGCGACGACCCTGCGGCGAGGTCACCGCGAGACGTGAACGGATATGCGAACTATAGCCTCGCGTCAGCATCCGGCCCTTGATCCAGATCAAGGGCCGGGGCGGCTCCGCCGCCCACCGATCCCCAGAGTTTCGGGCTGCCTTGCATCGTCTTTCCCGCGTGCGCTAAGGGTGGGCCCAACGTCTGGATCGAGGCCAGCGAGGAGAGGTGTCCGCCACCGTCGTGCGCATCCGATCACGCCGTGGCGGCACATGCGATGGGAGACCATGGAACCTTTGCGCCTGATGGCCCACTTCAATGCCTGGGCCAATGCCCGACTCTACGGCGCGGTGGCCGGGCTTTCGGATGCCGACTACCGCCGCGAGCGGGGGCTGTTCTTCGGCTCCATTCATGGGACGCTGAACCACCTGCTGGTGGTGGATCGCCTGTGGTGTGGGCGTCTGGAGGGCCAGGACCACGGCGACCTCACGCTTGATTGCGTGCTCCATGACAACCTCGCGGCCCTGCGTGCGGCGCGTGAGGCGGAAGATGCACGGTTGATCCGGATCGTGGAGGGCCTGGACGCCGCCGCGCTGACCGGCACCGTCACCTACCGCGTGATCCTGGGCGAGGGGACGGAGACCGTGCGGCGCGATCACCTGCTGTTGGGCCAGTTCAATCACCAGACTTACCATCGTGGACAGGTGGTGGCGGCCATGAATCAGGACGGCATCGAACCGCCCCCGCTGGATGTGATCTTCTACCTGGAAGCGCAGGGCCTGAACCGCTAGGCCTTGCGCTGCCGGCAGGGACCAATCGCTCGCTGCGCCACGACGGCAGCGGGCCAACGCAGGACTGTTTGGCCACCATTGGAGCACCGCTATGCCGGAGTATACCGACCAGTTCGTCACCCTCAACGGCTGCCGCTTGCACTACCAGGACTGGGGCGATGCCGCGGCGCCACCCTTGCTGTGCGTGCATGGCCTCACGCAGCAGAGCCACTCCTTCGACGGCATGGCGCGGCACTTGGCCACACGCTTCCGCTGCGTGGCCATGGACCTGCGGGGGCGTGGGGACAGCGACTGGGCGCCACCGGAGACCTACAACGTGGTGCAGTACGCCAAGGATGCGCTGGCGCTGCTGGATCACCTCGGCATCGAGGCCACGGACTACGTGGGTACCTCCCTGGGCGGCCTGACGGCGATGTCCATCGCGCGCATGGCGGCCCCGCGCCTGCGCCGCGTGGTGCTGAACGACATCGGTCCCGAGATCGCGGCCGAGGGCTTGGCGCGCATAGCCCAGGCCGTGGGCGATCGCTCGGACGCACGCTTCACCTCTGTGGACGACTACATCGAGCGCGGCGTGCTGACCTACTTCTACTGGTTGAAGGATCGGCCCCGCGATGCCGTGCGCGAGCTGGCGCGCTGGAACCTGCACCGGGAGGCGGACGGCACCTTCCGCGTCAAGTATGACCCGGCCGTGCGCGGGGCATCCACGCCCACCCCGCAGGAGGTGCAGGCCCGCGACAAGTTCCTCTGGGAGGGTTTTCGGGCCTTCACGGGGTCGCTTCTGCTCATTCGCGGAGGCGAGTCGGATCTGCTCGCGCCCCCCACGGTGCAGGCCATGCAGGCCGCCCAGCCGCAGCTGCGCGTGGCGGAGGTGCCCGGCGTGAGCCACGCCCCCACCCTGGACGAGGCGGAAGCCCAGGCCGCGCTGGACGCCTTCCTCACCTGAGCGGGGCCATCCGGGCGGCGCCGCGTGGCGCGATCAGGGTTGCTCGGGCAGCGGCAGGGTGGGCCTGCCGGTCACGTGGGCGGTGCCCATGAAATGGGAGACGAGCGCGCCGGCGTCGTTGCGCACTTCGATGCGGTAGGTGCCCGTGCGGCGCGTGCGCGTCAGCTCGGTAGCCGTGGCGGTGAGGGTCTCTCCCACGCGCACGGCGGTGGAAAAGGTCAGGTGGACGTCCAGCGCCACGGCGACCTCGCCGTGGGCATTGCAGGCCAGCCCGAAGGCCGAGTCGGCCAGCGTGAAGATCACGCCCCCATGGCAGTAGCCGTAAAAGTTTAGGTGTGCCTCGGTCACGCGCAGGCGCAGCATCACACGCTCCGGATCGGCCGAGGCCAGCTCCGCGCCCAGGCCCACCGCTACGCGATCGCGCACGGCCAGCAGCCGCACCAGGGCCTCGCCACTCGGCTGCTCCGCCGGATCGCTCACGTTTCGTCCCCGAAGTCCGGGTGCAGCGCCTGCTGCGCGGCGGTCTCGAAGTCCACCTCGCCCTTGAGCACGGCATCGCAGAGCGCATCGAAGGCGCCGCCCTGCAGCCCCTCGATGCGGCGGCGGGCTTGGCGCGCGGCCGCCGCGGCGATGAGGCGCCGCATGCGCAGGCGTGGGGCGCCCTCGCGTGCGGAGGGATCGAGCTGCGCGGCGTGCGCCACGATCGCGTCCGTCAGCTCGGCGATGCCCTCGCCCGTGGTGGCCACGGTGCGCAGCACGGGCACCTGCCAGCCGGGGCGCTTGGTGAGGTGCAGCGCATCGCGGAGCTGGCGCACGGTCTGGTCGGCCAGGGGGCTGTCCGCCTTGTTCACCACCAGCACGTCCGCGATCTCCAGGATGCCCGCCTTGACGGCCTGAATCTCATCGCCCAGGCCCGGGGCGCTCACGACCACCTTGGTGTGGGCGATGCCGGCGATCTCCACCTCGGATTGCCCGGTTCCCACCGTCTCCAGGATCACCACGTCGCGCGCGGCGGCGTCCATCACGTCCACCACGCGCACGGTCATGCGGGTCAGTCCGCCCAGGTGCCCCCGCGAGGCCAGCGAGCGCACGAATACGCCGGGGTCCGCACCGTGCTCGGACATGCGGATGCGATCGCCCAGGATGGCCCCGCCGCTGACGGGGCTGGAGGGGTCCACCGCGATCACCCCCACGCGCTTGCCGCGCCGGCGCAGCTCGCCGATGTAGGCATTGACCAGGGTGGACTTGCCCACGCCGGGCGCCCCGGTAAAGCCCACCACCTGGGCGTGGCCCACGTGCGGGAAGATCGCGCGCAGCACGGCCTGGGCCGAGGCCGCCTCGTTCTCGATCAGCGTGATGGCGCGGGCCAGCGTGGCGCGGTCGCCGCTGCACAGGCGCTCGATCCACTGCGGATCGTCGGGGCTCAGCCGAGCTTTGGGGGTGGTCATCGAGCGGTCACGGATCGGTCGGCGGTGCGTCAGCAGCGGCCGCCGGGGGCAGCCGCCCGAATCGGGTCAGCAAGGCGAACGCCAAGCGGCGGTCGTCGCTGGATTGCCCCGGGCCGGCACCGCCGCCCGGCCCGGTGGTGTCGGCCTAGCCCTCCAGTTGCCGGGCAATGAGGTCGCCCATCTCGCTGCAGCCCACCTGTTGCTTTCCGGGGGCCATGATATCCGCAGTGCGATGGGTGGACAGCACCGTATCCACGGCCGACTGGATGGCGTCATCCGCGTCCGGCTTGCCGAAGGTGTAGCGGAACATCATCCCCACGGACAGGATGGAGGCGATGGGATTGGCGACGTCGCGCCCGGCGATGTCCGGTGCGGAGCCGTGGCAGGGCTCGTAGAGCGCGTAGCGGTCGCCCAGGCTGGCCGAGGGCAGCATGCCCAGGGAGCCGGAAAGGTTGGCCGCGGCATCGCTGAGGATGTCGCCGAACATGTTGCCCATCACCATCGTATCGAACTGCCTCGGATCGCGGATGATCTGCATGGCCGCGTTATCCACGTACATGGACCCGAACTCCACGTCCGTGAAGTCCTTGGCCACGCGGATGGCGATCTCGCGCCAGAACGCACTCACCTCCAGCACGTTGCCCTTATCCACCGAGGTCAGCTTGTGGCGGCGCTGGCGGGCCAGCCCGAAGGCGAAGCGCACGATGCGCTCGATCTCCGGCTCGGAGTAAATCATGGTGTTGATGGCCACCTTTTGCCCCGCCTCCTCGCGGCGCCCGCGCGGCTCACCGAAGTAGATGTCGCCCGTCAACTCGCGCACGATCATCAGGTCCACCCCCTCGATGCGCTCGCGCTTCAGGGGCGAGGCATCGATGGTGGCGGAGAGCACCTTGGCCGGCCGCAAGTTGGCGTAGAGCTGCAATTGCTTGCGCAGGGTCAGCAGGCCGCGGCCCGGGCGCTCGGTGGAGCCCGCCTTGTCGTAACGGGGGTCGCCCACGGCGCCGAACAGGATCGCGTCGGAGCCTTTGGCCTTGGCGAAGGTCTCGTCCGGCAGCGGCTCGCCCGTCACCTCCAGCGCCGCCGCGCCGATGAGGCCGTCCTGCAGGTCCAGCTCGATGCCCGCCTTGGGGGCCATCAGGCGCAGCACCTTGGCACCCTGCGTCGTCACTTCGGGGCCGATGCCGTCTCCGTTGAGGATCAATACCGTCTTCTTCATCGTCGTCCATTCCAGGGGTCGGGGGGAGCGAGCCGGCCACGATCGCACCGGCGCATCCGAAATGCCGCTACCTTGGCATAGGCCGCGACAGGCGGCAACGGCCAGCCACCACGACCCTGTGCCGCTGGCCTGAGCTTTGGCGCAACGCAAACGCGCTCGCAGTAGGGGTCTGTGGCATGTGCGGCGCTCCGTTCCGCCTGCGATGGGCATGCGGGCGTCAGGAAGCCCGCGGACAGGCTCGCGCGGCCCTTCGGCATTTGACAAGCTGCGCCCGGCCACCGATAGTGATGGGGCACAGGCCTGCGAGGGACAGGTCCGTTCCCGCTTCGGTTCTTTCGCTTACCCTTAATCGTCTCCGGCCGGCGCACCGGCCCTGGGGATTGGCACAAGAAGCCACACCGCTTCCCAGGGCGAAGCCATTCCCGACGCTGGCCGCGGGGCGAATGCACCCCCTCTCATCGGAGGCCCCATGGCACGAAGCAAGCGGTTCCCCCACCATCCGGGCGTCTATCAGGCGATGGACGACCTGCGGGCCGGCAAGCTGGGCCGCCGCGAGTTCCTGCGCCTCGCCACCTTGCTGGGTACCTCGCTGCCGGTTGCCGGCGCACTGCTGGCCAGTTGCGAGAAGAAGGGCGAGCAAGGCGCCCAGACCGCCGGCACCAGCACGGCCATGGGCACACCCAAGATGGGAGGCACGCTGCGATGCTCCATGCGCTGCCAGGAAATGACCGACCCGGCCAAGTTTGACTGGACGGAGAAGTCCAACGTTGCTCGGCAGGTGCTCGAGTACCTCACCATCACCACGCCGGACAACGTCACCCACCCCTACCTCTGCGAGAAGTGGGACGCCTCGGACGACCTCAAGACCTGGACGCTGCACCTGCGCCAGGGGGTGAAGTGGAACAACGGGGACGACTTCGGCGCGGACGATGTGGTGTACAACTTCGAGCGCTGGCTGGACCCCAAGACCGGCTCTTCGAACCAGGGCCTGTTCAGCTCCATGGTTTCGGAGAGCAACGGCAAGAAGAAGATGACGGCCGGCGCGGTGGAAAAGGTGGACGCGCATACGGTGCGCCTGCACCTGAACCGGGCCGAGTTGGCCATTCCGGAGAACCTGTACAACTATCCCACGGCTATCGTGCACCGGCGCTTCGACGAGATGGGTGCCGACTTCTCCAAGCATCCCATCGGCACAGGCCCGTTCCTGCTGAAGGATTACGCCGTGGGGCAGAAGGCGGTGCTGGCGAAGCGCGACCCCAAGGAATACTGGGGCGACGAGGTGTTCCTGGACCAGATCCACTACATCGATCACGGCGATGAGTCCTCGGCCGGGCTGGCCGCGCTGGCCTCGGACCAGGTGGACATGGTCTACGAGGCCTTCGTGGAGCAGCTCGACGTGGTCAAGAAGATCGAGGGCGCCCGGCTCTACGAGACCATCACCGCGCAGACGGGCGTGGCCCGCATGCAGGTGGACAAGAAGCCCTTCACCGACCATCGCGTGCGCACCGCCGTGCGCATCTGCCAGGATCACCAGAAGCTGCTCGACATCGCCTACCGCGGCCGCGGCGCGCCGGCGGAAGACCACCACGTGGCGCCGATCCACCCTGAATACGCGCCCCTGCCCAAGCCCAAGCAGGACTACGAGCGGGCGCGGCAGTTGCTCAAGGAAGCCGGTTATCCCAACGGCATCGACCTGAAGATCGACTGCAAGAAGGAGCCGCCGTGGGAGGTGGCCGTGGCCCAGGCCTTCGCCGAGATGTGCAAGCCGGCGGGCATCCGCATCAAGATCAACGTGATGCCCAACACGCAGTACTGGGAGATCTGGGACAAGACGGACTTCGGTTTCACGGCCTGGACGCATCGCCCGCTGGGCGTGATGGTACTGAACCTGGCCTATCGCAGTGGCGTGCCCTGGAACGAGACGCACTACCACAACCCGGAGTTCGACCGCATCCTGGACCAGGCCAGCGCCACGCTGGACGTGGACGAGCGCCGCAAATACATGGCCAAGCTGGAGAAGATTCTCCAAGACGACGCCGTGATCGCCCAACCGCTGTGGCGCTCCGTGTTCGCCGCCAGCAACAGCAAGGTGCAAAACTACCACTTGCACCCGACGATCTACCATCAGCTCAACAAGGTCTGGATGGCCTAGGCCACCGGCCGCATTCCGCAGGACGGCTCTCGGCGCGGCCCGCGCCGGGGGCAGGAAGAACGCACACGCATTGAACCTGCCCGCTGGGTTGGCAAGGCCCGGCGAGCCACGCCGCAGGGCCGCGCCTTGTGGTGGTTGGGTCGCTGGGTCGTCAGCTAGCCGGCGATGGACACGCGTGCGGTTCGCGAGGAGGCAGCGCCATGTCCCGCTTCATCGTCAAGCGGCTGCTGTTCTTGTTGGCCACCATGCTGGTGGTCTCGGTGTTGCTGTTCGCGCTGCTGGAGATCTCGCCGGGCTCTGTGGCCACCAAGGTGCTGGGGCCGTACTCCTCGCAGGAGCAGCGCGACCTGTGGCTGGCCGCGCACGGCTACTTCGATCCGATCTGGCTGCGCTATGGGCGCTGGCTTGGGCACATGCTGCAGGGGGACTTTGGCGAGTCCATCCGCTTCAAGGTGCCCGTGGCCCAAGTGCTCTGGCCGCGGCTGGCCAATACGGCCGTGCTGGGCGGGCTGGTACTGGCCATCATGGTGCCGCTGGCGCTGGGGATGGGGATGCTGGCCGGCATGCGCGAGGGCTCACGGCTGGATCGCGGCATCTCGCTGGTGAGCATCGTCACCACGTCCGTGCCGGAGTTCGCCAGCTCCGTGTTCCTGGCCGCACTGTTCGTATTCTGGCTGGACTGGCTGCCGGGCACCAGCACCATGGCGGAGGGCTGGCACTGGAACGAGCTGGTGCTGCCCGTGGGCGTGCTGGTGCTCTACGACTTCGGCTACGTGGCCCGCATCACGCGCGCCTCCATGGTGGAGGTGATGCTGCGACCCTACATCCGCACGGCCGTGCTCAAGGGGCTGCCCTACCGCCGCGTGATCGTGCGCCATGCCCTGCGCAATGCGCTGATTGCGCCGTTCACGGTGATCATGCTGCAGATCAACTGGCTGCTTTCGGGCGTGATCGTGGTGGAGTTCTTCTTTGCCTACAAGGGCTTCGGCAGTCTGTTGTTGGAGGCCTCGCTGAATCAGGACCTGTTCCTCATCGAGGCCTGCACGATGGTCTCGGTGGCCGTGGCGGTGGGCACGCAGACCCTGGCCGACATCGGCTACGTGTACCTCAACCCCCGCATCCGCTTTAGCTAGGGGCGGTCGCACCATGAGCGAAACGACGATCAGCGAAGCCCGGCGCCGCCCTGTGTGGCTGCGTCTGCTGGCCGGGCTGGCGCTGCTGCGCGAGAGCCGTGTGGGCATGATCGGCGCGGGCATCGTGGTGTTCTGGGTGGCCGTGGCCGTGCTGGCGCCGTGGATCTCGCCCTACCCGCCCAATGCCACGCTGGTGCCCTTCGCCCTGCCGGGCGCGGCCGCGCCGGACGGCGGCGTGTTCTGGCTGGGCACGGACCACATCGGGCGCGACATCCTTTCCCGCGTGATCTGGGGCTCGCGCACGGTGCTGATCTACGCCCCGCTGGCCACCGGTTGCGCCTACGTGGTGGGCATCGTGCTGGGGCTGGTGGCCGGCTACCACCGTGGCTGGGTGGATGAGGTGCTCTCGCGCTTCTCCGACCTGGTGCTCTCGTTCCCCGTCCTGGTGCTCTATATCCTCATCATCGCCACCTACGGCTCATCCGGATTGAACATCGTGCTGGCGGTGACGTTTGCCTCCGCGCCCGCGGTGATGCGCATCGTGCGGGGGCTGGTGCTGGACATCCGCGACCGGGACTACATCGCCGCGGCGCAGATGCGTGGGGAGCGCACCAGCTACATCCTGTTCGTGGAGATTCTGCCCAACGTGCGCGGGCCGCTGATCGTGGATGCGTGTCTGCGGCTGGGCTACGTCATCATCACCATCGGCGTGCTGGGCTTCCTGGGGCTGGGGCTGCCGCCGCCCGACCCCGACTGGGGCGGCATGATCAACGAGACGCGCTCCATGACCATGGCCTTTCCGCACATGGCGCTGTTTCCCTGTCTGGCCATCAGCTCGCTGGTGCTGGGCCTGAACCTGCTCGCCGACGGCATCCGCGAGGTGCTGCTCAACGCCTGAGCCGCCGCGCGCAATCGCCATGTCCATGTCCATGAGCCTCCCCCCCATCGAAGCCCCCCGGGATGTCGCCCAAGAGCCCCTGCTGCGCGTGGACGACCTGTGGATCGGTTACCGCAGCCGGGCCGGCACCGTGCCCGCCGTGCGGCGGGTCAGCTTCGCCCTGGGCGAAGGCGAGAGCCTGGGGCTGGTGGGCGAGTCGGGCTGCGGCAAGTCCACCCTGGCCTACGCCGTGATGCACTACCTGGGACGCTCGGGCGTGCGCCTGCACGGGGAGGTGCGCTATCGCGGCGAGGAGCTGGCGGCGATGTCTCCTGAACGCCTGCGCGCCATCCGCGGCCAGGAGGTGGCGATGGTGTACCAGGACCCCATGAGCAGCCTCAATCCCACGCTGACCGTGGGCGAGCAGCTCATGGAGGTACCGCTGGCCCACGGCACGGCCACACGGGTACAGGCCCGCGAGCGGGCCATTGCCATGCTGGGCGAGGTGAACCTGGCCAACGCCGAGGCGCTGCTGGCTCGCTACCCGCACCAGCTCTCCGGCGGCCAGCAGCAGCGCGTGGTGATCGCCATGGCGCTGATGGGCGAGCCGCGCCTGCTGGTAATGGACGAGCCCACCACGGGCCTGGACGTCACCATCGAGGCGGCCATCCTGGACCTGATCGCCGAGTTGCAGCGGCGCCGGCGCATGGCGCTGCTGTTCATCAGCCACAACCTGGGCACCGTGATGCGCGTTTGCGAGCGCATCGGGGTGATGTACAGCGGGGAACTGGTGGAGGAGGGCGCGACGGACGCCGTGTTCCGCCGGCCCCGGCATCCCTATACGCGCGGACTGCTGGAGTGTCTGCCCACCTTCGATACGGACAAGCGCACGGTTACGCTGCGTCCCATCCCGGGGCAGGTGCCGGCCGTGCTGAAGGACGTCGAGGGCTGCGTGTTCGCTCCGCGCTGCATGCACGCCCAGGCGCCCGGGTGCACGACGGTCACGCCGCAGGCCGAGCCCGTGGTGGGTGCGCCCGGGCATACCGTGCGCTGCGCGCGTCACGCCGAGCTGCCGCCTTGGTCGCCCCCGCGCGCCATCGACGCAATGGATGCGCCGGCCGTGAACGGCGGCGAGGCCCTGCTGCGCATCGAGGGGCTACACAAGGTCTACGACAGCGCGCGCGCCTGGAGCAGTCGCGGCAATGGCGGGGTACACGCGCTGAACGGCGTCTCCATCAGTGCCCACCGCGGCCGCACGCTGGCCATCGTGGGCGAATCGGGCTGCGGCAAGTCCACCCTGGCGCGAATCCTCACCGGCCTTGAGGAGGGCAACCGCGGCACCGTGCGCTTCGGCGGGGTGGACCTGGCTGCAACGGCTGTGGAGGCGCGCACGGCGGAGATGAAGCGCGCCGTGCAGATGGTCTTCCAGCACCCGGAAGGCACGCTCAACCCCAGCCACACGGTGGGCTTCGCCATCGGCCGAACCCTGGCGCGGCTGGCCGCCACACCCCGGCGGGAGCTGCGCCGTGCCGTGGAGCGCCTGCTGCAGACGGTGCACCTGCCGCCGTCCTATGCGCGCCGGCTGCCCGGTCAGCTTTCGGGCGGGCAGAAGCAGCGCGTGGCCATCGCCCGGGCCCTCGCCGGCAGCCCGGCACTGGTGGTGGCGGACGAGCCCGTCTCCGCGCTGGACGTCTCCGTGCAGGCAGCGATCCTCAACCTGCTGCTGGAACTGCAGTCCGAGAGCGAGACGACGATGCTGTTCATCTCGCACGACCTGGCGGTGGTGCGCTTCCTGGCCGACCACGTGTGCGTGATGTACCTGGGACAGGTGATGGAGTACGGCACGGTGGAGGCGGTGTTCCAGCCGCCGTATCACCCCTACACGGAGGCTTTGCTCTCCGCGGCCCCCGTGGCCGATCCGGATGCCCATCAGCGCCGGATCGTGCTGGAGGGCAGCCTGCCCAGTGCCACCCGGGTGCCCCAGGGCTGCCCGTTCCACACCCGCTGTCCGCGCAAACTGGGCGACCTCTGCGAGACCACGCGGCCCCCGGAGCACCACCTGCCCGGTGGGCACCGCATCGCCTGCCACATTCCGCTGCCGGAGCTGCAGGCGATCGAGCCGGTGCTGGGCCCTGTCCGGGCGGAGGCGGGCGACTGAGAGCGGCCCCGCTTTGCGACGCTTGACACGCCCGGTCGCGCGGGCAATGGATGAGTGCGAGGGCGCGCGCACCGATGTGCGCCACCGCCAGCCATCCCGCCGCCGGAGCGTTCCATGGAGCCCTGCCCACCGCCGGATTTCGAGCCGCGCAAGCCGCGCGTGCCGCTTCCCGCCGGCGCGACCGATTGCCACGCGCACGTGTTCGGTCCCGCGGCCGAGTACGAATGGTCACCCAAGCGCGGCTACACGCCACCGGACTGCTCTCTGGCGGACTATCGCCGCATGCTGGCCACCATCGGCTGCGAGCGGGCCGTGCTGGTGCAACCGTCGGTGTACGGCACGGACAATACGGCACATCTGGACGCGTTGGCCGAGGCCGGCCCGGCCTTCCGCATGGTGGCCGTGGTGGATCCCGACCTGCCCCAGCGCGACCTGGAGCACATCGCAGTGGCGGGCGTGCGCGGGGTGCGCTTCAACGTGGTCAGCAAGGGTGGGCTGGCGCTGGACGGGCTGGAGCGCATGGCGCGCCGCATCGCCCCGCTGGGCTGGCACATTCAGCTCTTCGTGGATGCGGACACCATCGCCCGCATCGAAGGCAAGCTGGCGTCGCTGCCCGTGCCGGTGGTGATCGACCATATGGGCCACGTGACCACCGATCTGGGGCTGGAGCATCCGGGCTTCCAGGCCCTGCTGCGCCTGCTGCGCGGGGGCAATGCCTGGGTCAAGCTCTCCGGTGCCTACCGCACGTCGCGCCAGCCCACCGCGCCGTTCTCCGACGTCGTGCCCTACGCCCGGGCGCTGATCGAGGCCGGGTCGGAGCGCTGCGTGTGGGGCTCTGACTGGCCACACCCCATGGTCAATGACCGCCCCATGCCCAACGACGGCGACCTGGCCGATCTGGCGGCGGACTGGGCCCCCGACGAGGACACACGTCGCCGCATCCTCGTGGACAACCCCGCGCGGCTGTACGGGTTTGCCTGAGTCGGGCCGGTCTTTCCGCAGTCTCGCTTTCTGCAAATGATCGCTTGGTGGCGCGGGCGTTCCCGCCCGCGCTCCGATGATCCCACGGCGGCTGGGCGGGCCGGGACGCCCACCCGATCCGTTTCCTGGTGCCCGCTTGCATCTGCGTGCAGGTGATGACACACTTGTTCACCCTACCAGCCAACGGCAGGATGGCCGGCGAACGCAAGCGCAGGAGACCGCCATGGACGACGGGACGCACGCCCAGCCGCGGCAGCGGGGAAGGGGCACGGCGGAGAACCCGGCCAACCGCTTCGACCGGTTGGAGCTGCCCTGGGATGCCGAGTGGCTGGAGAGCGAGCACCAGGCGGGAGAACAGGGCTGGCGGCGGCGCACTGAGTTCTTCGTGGACACGTCGAAGTCCGTGCTGTCTCGCAACGACAGTCCCGACCTTGGCTTCGAGTACAGCCTGAACGCCTACCGCGGCTGCGAGCACGGCTGCATGTACTGCTATGCGCGGCCCAGTCACGAGTACCTGGGTTTTTCCGCCGGGCTGGACTTCGAGTCGCGCATCGTGATCAAGCCGGACGCGCCCGCTCTTTTGGAGCGCGCCATCCGCGCCAAGGGCTGGCAGCCGCAGGCCGTGCTGCTCTCCGGCAATACGGACTGCTACCAGCCGGCGGAACGCCGGCTGCGGCTCACGCGGGGGTGCCTGGAGGTGTTCCTGCACCACGGGCACCCGGTGCAGCTCATCACGAAGAACGCGCTGGTGCTGCGCGACCTGGACCTGCTGCAGCGGATGGCGGCGCGCAACCTGGCACACGTAACGATCTCCATCACCTCGCTCGATGCGCACCTGGCCGCCGTGATGGAGCCGCGCGCCTCCGCGCCCCACAAGCGGCTGGAGGCGGTGGCGGCGCTGCACGCGGCGGGCGTGCCCGTGGGCGTGAACACGGCGCCGCTGATCCCGGGCCTCAACGATCACGAGGCCCCGCGCATCCTGGAGGAGGCCGCGGTGCGCGGGGCGGCCTGGGGCAACTACATCCTGGTGCGCCTGTCCCATGGCCTGGGCGAGCTGTTCGAGGCGTGGCTGGAGCGCCACTTCCCCGAGCGCAAGGAGCGCGTGCTGGGCGCCATCCGCCAAATGCGCGGCGGTGAGCTGAACGACTCGCGCTGGGGCCGGCGCATGCGGGGCGAGGGCGTGCGGGCCGATGCGCTGTCCACCCTGTACGAGGTCACCTGCCGCCGGCTGGGCCTCAACCGCCAGCGCCATGAGCTGAGCACGGCGCACTTCACTCGCGACGTGCCGCCGCTCCATGCGGCGCCCACTAAGGGGCCCCAGCAGCAGAGCCTGTTCCCGGAGGCGGGCTGATCCGGCGTGGCGTGACTTGGCCGCCCCTTCCAGACCGCGCGGAACCCGCCTATACTGGGTTCACTGACGACCGCAGGCAGCCCCGATCCCCGGAAGACCCCCGTGCCGATTTCCGATGCAAGCCGCTCTTGACCCATCGTCCGGCGTGCCGCCCTGGCAGCGGGCGCTGCAGGAGGCCGTGCGAGACCCGGCCGAGCTGCTGCGGCTGCTGGAGCTGGATGCATCCCAGATAGCCGAGCTGCTGCCGGGCGCCCGGCAGGCAGCGCAGGCGTTTCCGCTGCGGGTGCCGCGGGCGTTCGTGGCCCGCATGCGCAAGGGCGACCCCGGCGATCCCCTGCTGCGGCAGGTGCTGCCGCTGGGTCGGGAGCTGGCGCCCGCGCCGGGCTACGGCGCAGATCCGGTGGGCGACCTGGCTGCGATGAACGTGCCGGGGCTGTTGCACAAGTACGAGGGCCGCGCCCTGCTGGTGGTCACGGGCGCATGCGCGGTGCACTGCCGCTACTGCTTCCGCCGGCACTTCCCCTATGGCGAGGCCAATCCCGCGTCGGGGCAGTGGGAGCGGGCGCTGGATTATCTGGCGGCGGAGCCCTCACTGAGCGAGGTGATCCTGAGCGGCGGCGATCCGCTGGCGCTGCCGGACGAGCGGCTGGCGTCGCTGACGGCGCGGCTGGCGGCCATCCCGCACCTGCGGCGCCTGCGCGTTCACACGCGCCTGCCCGTGGTGCTCCCGGAGCGGGTGGATGACGCCCTGCTGGACTGGCTGGCCGGCACGCGGCTGCAGCCCGTGCTGGTGCTGCACGCCAACCATGCGCAGGAGCTGGACGACTCGGTGCGCGAGGCGCTGGCCCGCCTGCGCGGGCGAGGCGTGACCCTGCTCAACCAAGCGGTGTTGCTGCGCGGGGTGAACGACTCCGCGGATGCGCAGGCGGCCCTGAGCGAGGCGCTGTTCGAAGCGGGCGTGTTGCCCTACTACCTGCACCTGCTCGACCGCGTGGCCGGCGCCGGGCACTTCGACGTGGACGAGGCGGCAGCGCGCTCCATAGTGGACGCCCTGCGCGTCCGGCTGCCGGGCTACCTGGTGCCCCGTCTTGTGCGAGAGGTCGCCGGGGCCCCCTCCAAGCTGCCCCTGTAGGGGGCCGGCGCGCCTTGTACTTTGCCGGGAAGTGCTCCAGACTGGGTCCGTGAGGGCTCAGGCCAACGCCGGTGCGGCCTGGCCGGCTTCTTGAAAGGCATCGGGAAGGGCGGTATGCCCGGGCGGGTTGGTGTTCGCCGCGGCATGCAGCGGATCGGCAAAGGAAGAGCGATGTCGGCATTGCAGGGACGGGAGATTCTGCTCGGTGTGTCGGGTGGCATCGCCTGCTACAAAGGCGTGGAGGTGCTGCGCGGGCTCAAGCGCGCCGGTGCCGAGGTGAGCGTGGTGATGACGGAGCATGCCCGCGAGTTCGTGCAGCCGCTGACCTTTCAGACGCTCTCCAACCGTCCCGTAGGCACGCACCTGTTCGACCTGGATCAGGAAAGCCGCATCGGGCACATCCGGCTCGCCGAGCAGGCGGAGCTGGCCCTGGTGGCGCCCTGCACGGCCAATCTGGTGGCCAAGTTGCGGGCGGGCATTGCGGACGATCTGCTGAGCACCGTGCTGCTGGCCACCACCGCGCCGATCTACCTGGCGCTGGCCATGAACGATCGCATGCTTGCAAATCCGGCCACGCAGGAGAACCTGCAGGTGCTGCGGGCCCGCGCCATCCACATCATCCCGCCGGAGACGGGCTTCCTGGCCGAGGGCAAGGAGGCGCCGGGCCGGCTGGCCGAGCCGGAGGATATCGTCGCGGCCGTAGAGCGTCACTTCGCCGAGGCCAGCGGCGAACGCCCCGTGGTCACGGGCACGCTTCAGGGGCGGCGCGTGCTGATCACGGCCGGGCCCACCGTCGAGCGCTTCGACCCCGTGCGCTTCATTACCAACCGCTCCAGTGGCCGCATGGGCTATGCCCTGGCCGAGGCTTGCCGCGATGCGGGCGCGGAGGTGCTGCTGGTCTCGGGGCCCGCCAATCTGGATCCGCCGCGCGGGGTGCACCTCAGCCGGGTGTCCTCGGCCGAGGAGATGCGCGCCGTTGTGCTGGAGCACCAACCGGTCCAGGATGCCCTCATCTTCGCCGCAGCCGTCAGCGACTACCGGGTGCGCAACCCGTCCGAGCACAAGATCAAGCGCGGCGAGCATCCCACCCTGGATCTGAAGCTGGAGTCCAACCCCGACATCGCCGCGGAGAGCGGCGGCCGCAAGAAGCCGGGACAAGTCACCGTGGTCTTCGCCGCGGAGAGCCAGGACCTGATGGCGAATGCCCAGCGCAAGCTGAACGCCAAGCACGCCGACCTGGTGGTGGCCAACGACATCACGGAGCCCGGCTCCGGCTTCGACAGCCGCCAGAACCGCGTCACGCTGCTGCGGCGCGCCCCCAATGGCGGGCCCCCGCCCGCGCCGGTGGCGTTGCCCCTGATGGACAAGCTCTACGTGGCCGGGCACATTGTGCTCGCCGTCAGCGAGCTGCTGGCCCAGGCACGCTGAGCCCCGTTCCCGTCCGCCCATCGTCCCGCAGGACCCCACGGTCAACTCGATTTCAAGCGTTCAGGTAGTTATTTGACATATCATTAATGATGTATCATCATAAAATCTGATGACGAATCATTTAACTAATCCAACGGCAGGAGGGCACCCCATGCAAGAGCCGACGATTGTGACCATTCCCTGCTTTTCCGGTGCCCCCTGGGAACTGGAGCAGCTCACGCCCCTGGCGCAGCGGACGCTACGCACGATGCGCCTGCCCGAGGCGCTGAACGACGTCGAGGCTTATGCGGATTTTGTGGCGGCACAGGTCGCCGACCTGAAGGACTTTGTGCTGGTGGGCGATTCCTTCGGCGCCGTGGTGGCGCTGGCGCTGGCCGTGCGCCGGCCCGCCGGACTGCGCGGGCTCGTGCTGTCGGGCGGCTTCGCGGCGGATCCGGTGGACTCGCGGCTGCTGCGCGTCGCGCTGGGCGTCACGCGTCTGCTGCGCGGGCCGCTCTATCGGCAGGGCGTGCTGCGGCTGCACGCGGCGCTGCTGGCCTCGCCCCACGATGCGACGGGCGAGGTGCCCTGGAGTCAGGCGGCAAGCCGGGCGTTCTTTCTTCCCAACACCCCTCACGCCAGCTACGTGGCGCGGACGCGGGCGGCCTTCGCGGCGGACTACCGCTCGCGGTTGGGGTGGGTCGCCGTACCAACGCTGATCCTCACGCCGGAGGATGACCGCCTGATCGGTCCGCGGGCGGCCACGGTGTTACGGGAGGGCATTCCGGACGCGAGCGAGGTGGTGCTGCCGGGCACGGGGCACATGTTCCGCTTCACGCACCCACGGGCCTATGCCGCGGCTATCGAGCGCTTCCTGCGCGAGCGGGTGGATGCGGGGGAGGCGGTCGCGTGAGTCCCCTCAACCAGTTCCGCTACCTGGTGCTGGCGGCCCAGCGCGATGGCAACCGCCTGCTGGCCGAGGCGTTGCGGCCGCTGGGCGTCACGCCGGCCCAGGCCGAGGTGCTCACCGTGCTGGCCGGAGGCCAGGAGCTCTCCCTGCAGGCCCTGGGTGAGCGTCTGGTCTGCGAGACGGGGAGCCCCAGCCGGCTTGCGGCGGCGATGGTGGCCGCGGGCTGGCTGCAGCGCCGCACCGCCCCGGAAGACGCCCGGCGCATTGTGCTCTCGCTCACGCCCGCCGGGACCGGGCAGGCGGCTCAGGTAGCGGCGGTGGAGCACGAGTTCCTGGCGGAGCTGGAGGCGCTGCTGGTCGACGCACCCCTGGCGGCGTTCAATGAGACGCTGTGGCGCCTCGTCGCGCATCTGCCCTCCGGCAAGGCCCTGCGGTTGCGCCTGCAGGAAGAGGCCGTAACCCCGTAGCCAGGGCCGGGGCCGCGTGGCTATACTGGGGACGCCGACGGTGGCCCCTTGCCCCGTCGGCAGGTTGCCATGCCCGAACGACACTTCGACCGCATCACGTTGCTGCCGGTGTTCCACGCGCGGCTGGAGTTCGCCGCCGTGGTGCGTCAGGCGCTGCTGGCCGATCCGCCGGACGTGGTGGCGGTGGAGCTGCCCGGCACGTGGCGCGAACCCGTGCTGCAGGCGGTGAACCGGCTGCCGTTCCTCTCGCTGGTGCTGGGGCAGGAGGACGACGAGGCCGGGGCCTTCCTGGCGGTGGAGCCGTTCGACGCCATCATTGAGGCTCTGCGCACGGCCCGCGAGCTGGGCCTGCGGGCCGAGCTGATCGACCTGGACAGCGAAACCTACCCGCGCGTGCGCGAGCCCCTGCCGGACAGCTTCGCGCTGCCCCGGCTGGGCTACGACGCCTTCCTGGACGCTTACTACGCGCACGCCGCGCGACCCCGTGTGCCGCAGGACGATGCCCGCGAAACCATGATGGCGCATGCGTTGCAGCAACTCGCGGCGGATGGCGCCCGTGTGACCTGTGTGCTGGGCGCGCACCACCTGCCGGGGGTGCGGGAACGCCTGCACACGCCCCAGCCACGGCCCCTGGCGCGGGCGCGACCGCGCGCGCTGCAGCTCTGCAACTGGTCGCAGCAGTCCTCGACGGAGTTCCTCTCCGAGCCGCCCTTTCTGGCCGCGGCCTATGAACACTGGCGCGGCGTAGATGCAGCACCGGGCGGGGCCCTTTCCCCGCCGCCGGACCGCGAGGCGGAGGCCGAGCAACTGTTGCGCGATGCGGCAGCGGCTTACGCGGAGCGGTATGCACAGGAGGTGACCCCGCGGCACTTGCGGCAGATCGGCGTGTTCGCGCGCAAGTACGCCATTGTGGACGGGCTGGTGGCGCCGGACCTGTTCCACCTGGTCACGGCGGCGCGGGGCATGGTGGACGACGACTATGCCTTCGATGTGTGGGATCGCGGCAGCCACTATCCCTGGCAGGACGGCTCCGGGCTGCTGCCCACCATCGACCTGGACGAGCGCTTCGCCACCGTGGACGGGCGCCGGCTGACGCTGCGGCGCAAGCTGCGCCGACGCCGGCCGCAGTTGCGCGAATTCGCGCGCAAGAAGCGGCTGCGCGAGCAGTTCTCCGGGCGCTGGAAGTCGCAGTGGTCGGGCCGCATGATCTGCTCGCACCCGCCGGAAGACCTTGTAATCGAGGACTATGGGCGCTACCTGCGGCACAAGGCGCAAGCCCTGCTCTCCGCGGATCGCACGCGCGTGGAGCCCTTCCAGGTCTCGCTGAAGGACGGCGTGGACGTGCGCGAGACGCTGCGCAACTGGTTCGAGGGGCGGCTCTATGTGCGCGAGACGCTGCCGCTGGGCGGCCGGGTGGGTGCCGTGGTGGTGATCTTCGACTCCGACCGTCCCACCGAGGCCCCGGAGCGCTATCCGTGGTGCGTCACGTGGCTGGGCGAGCATAGCCAGGAGTCCGACATGGCCTTCTACGCCACGGATTCCGGCGAGCAACTGGTGGGGCCGGGCATCTCCCGCTGCGAGTACGGCGGGTTCGCGATGTCCTATCCCCCGCGGCGCATGATGAGCGTGTGGGACGATCCGTACTTCGCCGCCGCCCGCGACAAGCCCGAGCGCCTGCTGATGGCCGCGCTGGACTATGCGGAGGAGCGCATGGTGCTCTACGTGGCGGAGCGCCCGCCGCGTGCAGCCTTCCGCACACTCGCGGAGCGCCTGGGCAAGCAGCTCATCTATCTGCCGCTGGGCCAGCTCAATCCCGCCACGCTCAAGAAGATCCGCACCTTCCACGTGCTCGACGGGCAGCACGTCCGCGAATACGCCGACCAGTACATCCGCTAGTAGGACGACTAGGCTTGGTTTTTGGATGCGATCGTGGCTCAAGAGGGCACGGCCCCCTTGGAACCCCCGCCAGGGCGCCTGCTCCCGGGACCCTATTCGTTTAGGGTGTGCAGGGGCCTCCGGCCCCTACGGGAGGGTGGAAGGTGCGGACGCGGCCGAGTGCTTGCGCGAGGCCGCCGGCAGCAACAGAGGCCGCGCGTTCCTCCTCCGCAAAGCCAAAAATTGCCGCCTGACGGAGCCCAAGGCTGCACTCGGAACCGGCGTGCCGTGGTGCGGGGTCTGTTCTGCATTCTGGCCGGGCTTCCAGCGACTGCCGATGAGCCCGGATTGATCGGAGCCGCCCGGGCACGTTACCCTGGAGTGCGGGCGGTGGGAGCCGGGATTCCCGCTCCAGCCTATTCAAAAGGGGGTGCCGTGCCATGAGCGAGAAGACCTACAAGACGCTGGAGGAGTTCTACCCGTATTACCTGAGCGAGCACCGCAACCGCACCAGCCGCGTGCTGCACTTCATCGGCACGGGCTTGGCGCTGGTTCTGCTGGCGCTGTTCCTGCTGCGCTGGCAGTGGGTGTATCTGCTGCTGGCCGTGGTGTCCGGGTATGCGTTCGCCTGGATGGGGCACTTCTTCTTCGAGCGCAACCGTCCGGCCACGTTCACCTATCCGGTGTTGAGCCTGATCTCGGACTTCCGGCTGTTCTTCGAGATCCTCACGCGCCGGCGAGGCTTCCGCGCGGAGTCCTGAGCCGGGCGGAGGCTTCCCCCCTGGGGGCCGGCCCGCTATGCTGGCCCCATGCACGAGACATCCCCGCACATCTGGCAGCTCCGCTCCGGGGCCGACAAGCGCTTCCGGGCCGGCCATCCCTGGGTCTACAGCAACGAACTGGCGGGCAGCCCGCGCGATGTGGCGCCGGGCGATCCGGTGGAACTGCGCGACGCCGCTGGGCGCTTCCTGGCGCGTGGCTACGGCAATCCCCACACGCTGATCGCCTTCCGCGCGCTCTCCCGCGATGCGGGCGAGGCGGCGCCGGGCGGCGAGGCCGGCCTGCTGGCGCGGCTGCGTCGCGCTGCCGCGCTGCGGCATGCGCTGGGCCTGGGCGCCGTGAGCCATCGCCTGGTCTTCGGCGAGGCGGACGACCTGCCGGGGTTGGTGGTGGATCGCTACCGCTTGGCGGACGGCGCAGGCGGGGCGGACGAAGACCCTGCGCAGGTGCTGGTGGTGCAGCAGCACACGGCCGGCGCCGGGCGGCTGCACGACGCACTGCTGGCGGCCCTGGAGATGCTGGTGGGCGAGGAGCGGGCAAGCGACCCCACGGCGCCGGACTGGGCCCACACGGGCGTGGTGCTGCGCAACGACACGGGCGCGCGGCGCCTGGAGGGCTTGGTCGAGGAGCCTCCGCGCGTGTTGTGCCAGCCGCCCGGCACCGAACTGACGCGGGCCACCGTGCTGGTTCCCGCGCCGCCGGAAGTGCGGGCGGAGGCGGCACCGGGGCCCGCCGGCGCGCCGTTCATGGTGGACCTGGTGGGTGGGCAGAAGACCGGGTTCTTCCTGGATCAGGGCGCCAACGTGCGGCTGGCCGCGGGCCTGCTCGCGCCGCTGCTGCGCAGCCGGGCGGGTACCGGCGCCTCGGGCCCGCTGCGCATCCTGGACCTGTTCACTTACGTGGGCCAGTGGGGCGTGCAACTGGCGCGCGTGGCTCGGACGGTGGGCGGCACGGATGGGGTGCACGTGACCGCGCTGGATGCATCGACGTCTGCGCTGGAACTGGCCACGGCCAATGTGGCCGCTGCCGGCGCGGCGTGCGATCCCGTGCGCGCGGACGTGATGCAGGGCTTGGAGCCGCTCGCCCCGCGCAGCTTCGACGTGGTCATCGCCGATCCGCCCGCGTTCATCAAGGGGCGCAAGGCCTACCACACGGGGCGCGCCGCCTACGTGAAGCTCAACGCGGCGGCCTTGCGCTTGGTGCGGCCGGGTGGCTTGGTGGTCACCTGCTCCTGCTCGCAACTGCTGGACGAGGCGGACTTCGCCGCCGTGCTGCACAAGGCCGCCGGGCGCGCGGAGGTGCCCGTGCGCTGGGTGGCCCAGGGCGGCCAGGGCCCCGACCACCCCGTGCTGGCGGGCTTCCCCGAGGGCCGCTACCTCAAGTGCTGGGTGGGCGTGGTGGGGTGAGGGGGCGACTCCTGCCCGTCCGTTGCCGTGCATCGCTGAACAAATCGACGCTGGACCTGACGCAGCGATCGGTGTAGGCTACGCTCAGCCCTCCCCGGGGCCGCCGCGGCCCTGAACGGCCCGGCAGCGGGGCCTCCGGGCGTGGATGGAGCGAACCTTCCTCCCGATTGGCACGTCGAAATTTATGCTATCGTCGGGGAGTGGAATCCAACCAAAAGGATGAGCCGATGGGCCTGTCGCTTTCGCACTTCACCAACAAGGCACAGGAAGCGATTCTCAGCGCGCAGTCGCTTGCCGAGCAGCGTCAGCACGCCAAGATCGACCCGGAGCACCTGCTGCTGGCCCTGACGGAGCAGGAGGGCGGCATGGTGCGCTCCATCCTGGATCGCGCGGGCACGGATCTGCAGATGCTGGAGGAGCAGCTCCGCAAGCACCTGGAGCGCCAGCCCCGCACGGCCAATCCGGGTACGCAGCCCTACGTCTCCAAGAAGCTGCAGGCGGTGTTCACCCGCGCGGAGCGCGAGGCCACCAGCATGCGCGACGAGTTCACCGGCTCGGAGCACCTGCTGATCGGGCTGGCCCTGGAGCGCGGCAGCGAGGCCTGCGAGATGCTCGGCGCACGGGGCATCACGCGCTCGTCGGCGCTGGAGTTGATCCGCAAGGTGCGCGGCGGCCAGCGCCTGACCGAGGCCGGGGCGGAGGATGCCTTTGGTGCGCTGGAGCGCTACTGCGTGGACCTGATCCACCAGGCGCGCCAGGGCAAGCTGGACCCGGTGATCGGGCGGGACGACGAGGTGCGCCGCGTGATCCAGGTGCTCTCCCGCCGCCGCAAGAACAACCCGGTGCTGATCGGCGAGCCGGGCGTGGGCAAGACGGCCATCGTGGAGGGGCTGGCCCAGCGCATCGTCTCCGGCGACGTGCCGGAGAGTCTGCGCAACAAGCGCATCCTCTCGCTGGACATGGGCGCCCTGATCGCCGGGGCCAAGTTCCGCGGGGACTTCGAGGAGCGCGTCAAGTCCATCATCAACGCCATCGAGGCGGCGGCGGGCTCCATCATCCTGTTCATCGACGAGCTGCACACGCTGGTGGGCGCGGGGGCCTCCGAGGGCACCATCGATGCCTCCAACATGCTCAAGCCCGCGCTGGCGCGCGGCACGCTGCGCTGCGTGGGGGCCACGACGCTGGACGAGTACAAGAAGCACATCGAGAAGGACGCGGCGCTGGAGCGGCGCTTCCAGCAGATCTACGTGGCGCAGCCGGACGTGGCCTCGACCATCGCCATCCTGCGCGGGCTGAAGGAGAAGTACGAGGTGCACCACGGTATCCGCATCAAGGACGCCGCCATCATTGCCGCCTCGCAGCTCTCGGACCGTTACATCACCGACCGCTTCTTGCCGGACAAGGCCATCGACCTGATAGACGAGGCCTCGGCGCAGCTCTGCATCGAGATCGAATCGCTGCCCACGGAGATCGACCAGATCGACCGCAAAATCATGCAGCTCGACATCGAGGGCGCCGCCCTGCGCAAGGAGGACGACCCGGCCAGCCAGGAGCGCCTGAGCAACGTGGAGCGCCAACTGGCCGACCTGCGCGAGGTGAGCGGCGCCAAGAAGCTGACCTGGCAGCGCGAGCGCGAGACCATCCAGCGCATCCGCGAGCTGAAGGAGCAGATCGAGCGCACGCGCCAGGAGGAGCAGGAGGCCCAGCGCAACGGAAACCTGGAGCTGGCCGCACGGCTGAAGTACGGCACCCTGGACGAGCTGAACAAGCAGCTCGCCAAGGCCAACAAGCAGCTCGACAAGAACGGCAACAACCGCATGCTGCGCGAGGCCGTGGACGAGGAGGACATCGCCCGCGTCATCAGCCACTGGACCGGCATCCCCGTGGAGCGCATGCTGGAGGGCGAGCGCAAGAAGCTGCTGCGCATGGAGCAGTCCCTGCGCCAGCGCGTTGTGGGGCAGGACGAGGCGCTGGTGGCCGTCTCCAACGCCATCCGGCGCTCGCGCGCGGGCATCCAGGATCCCAACCGGCCCATCGGCACGTTCATCTTCGCGGGCTCCACCGGCGTGGGCAAGACGGAGCTGGCGCGCGCCGTGGCCGCCTTCCTGTTCGACGACGAGCGCGCCATCCTGCGCCTGGATATGTCCGAGTACATGGAGAAGCACTCCGTGGCCCGGCTCATCGGGGCCCCGCCCGGCTACGTGGGCTTCGAGGAAGGTGGGATGCTCACCGAAGCCGTGCGCCGCCGGCCCTACGCCCTGGTGCTGCTGGACGAGATCGAGAAGGCGCACCCGGACGTCTTCAACCTGTTCCTGCAGATCATGGACGATGGCCGCCTGACGGACAGCCAGGGCCGCAAGGTGGACTTCAAGAACACGGTCATCATCATGACCACCAACCTGGGGCAGGACTTCAACGGCAACGGCAAGCCGCCCGATCACGCGACCCAGGTGCGCGAGACCCAGCGGGCCCTGCGCGAGCACTTCCGCCCGGAGTTCCTCAACCGCATCGACGAGGTGGTGGTGTTCAACCGGCTGGGGATGGACCAGATCCGCAAGATCATCCGCATCCAGATGCGCGACCTGCAGCGGCGCCTCAAGCGCAACCGAATCGAGGTGTCCCTGGACGAGACGGCCGAGGAATATCTCTCCGGCACCGGCTACGATCCCACCTTCGGCGCGCGCCCCCTCAAGCGCCTGATCCAGCACGAAATCCAGGACGTGCTGGCCTACAAGATGCTGGACGAATCCCTGCACGCCGGTGACAAGGTGGAGGTGCGCCGCGGCAAGGAGGGCCTCACCTTCCATCGGGTGAGCTGAGCGGCCGCTGCCCGGCTCCGTTCGACCCCCACAGCTCCGAGTGGCCCTGTCTATGCCCGAGCAGCTCCCCAACCTGCCGACCCACGCTGCCCGTGCCGCTTGGCGCCCGTCGCGGCGGGTGCTTCTGCAAACGGGCCTGCTGGGCGCGCTGGGTCTGTGGGGCGTCAGCGTGGTGGCGCGTGGTATTCCCTCGGCTGCCGCGGCGGAAGCCGGAGCGCCGGGCGCGGCCCCTGTGGCCGATGGCAGCGATGTGGCGCTGGCGTTCTTCCGACCCAAGGATCGGCCGCTGGCGGGCGCGGTCGTGGAGGCGCTGTTGGACTGGGCCCTGCCGCCCGACCCGGCCGCGCGCAAAGAGGCGGTCGAGCGTTCCGTGCTCGGCGCGGATCGCTACTTCGCCAGCTACACGCCGGCCGTCCAGGACGAGGCGCGCCAGGCACTGGACCTGCTGGAGCTTGCCCCGGTGCGCTGGCTGGGCGGCCTGTGGTCGGACTGGAGCGTGGCCGAGCCCGCCGCGGTGAACCGGTACCTGGAGGGGCTGCGTCGTGGGCGGCTGAATCTGTCGCGGCAGGTGTACCGGCTGCTGGAGGGCATCGCCACGGTGGGCTGGTACAGCCAGACTGCGGCTTGGCCCGGCATCGGCTACCCGGGGCCGCCCGACGTGCCCCGGCCCACGGGGGAGGCACCGCTATGAGCCGCACTGTGCACGATGCCTCCGCCCTGGAGGGCGACCTGACGTTGGACGCCGATGTGGCGGTGGTGGGTACCGGGGCAGGTGGAGCCACCGCTGCCGAGGTGTTGGCCCGAGCGGGACTGCGCGTGGTGATCCTGGAGGAAGGCGCCTACCGCACCGCACGCGACTTTACGCTGCACGAGGGCACCGCCAGCGAGACCATGTATTACGATGGCGGCAGCCGCACCACCAAAGACGGCGCCATGACCATCCTGCAGGGGCGCACGGTGGGCGGCTCCACCACGGTCAACTGGACCGCCAGCTTCCGTGTCCCCGATGCCGTGCTGGAACATTGGGCCAGTGCCCACGGCGTGCAGGGGCTAAGCCCACAGGAACTGGCGCCCTGGTATGCCGCGGCAGAGCGGCGCCTGCACGTCGCGCCCTGGGCGCTGCCTCCCAACCCCAACAACGATGCTCTGGCCCGTGGCTGCAAGGCGCTGGGCTACGAACACGGCGTCATCCCGCGGAACGTGGAGGGCTGCCGGAACCTGGGTTACTGCGGGCTGGGCTGCCCTATCAACGCCAAGCGCAGCATGCTGGTGACCAGCGTGCCTGGGGCGCTGGACGCCGGGGCCGTGCTGGTGACCCGCTGCCGCGCCGAGCGCGTCACCTTGCGCGCGGGCCGTGCTGTCGGGGTGGACGCGGTGGCTCTGGATACCCGGGGCGTGCGCCCCAGCGGACGCACCGTCACCGTGCGTGCCCGGGCCGTGGTGGCCAGTGGCGGGGGCATCAATACGCCGGGGCTGCTGCTTCGCTCGCGTTTGCCCGACCCCCACCAGCGCCTGGGGCGGCGCAGCTTTACCCATGTGGTCAACAGCAGCCTGGGCCTGATGCCCGAGCCGGTGGACGGATATATGGGCGCCCCGCAATCCGTGCACTGCGCCCAGTTCCTGTTCCGGGATGGCGTGGGGGGCAAGGCCGGCTATCAGCTTGAGGTAGCCCCCACCTATCCGCTGCTTTCCATGAGCGTGCTGGGCCGTGCCGGGCGACAGGCCCTGCAGCGCTGGGGGCCCCGCTACCGGCACTTCCAGAGCCTGATCGCCCTGGTGCGCGACGGCTTCCACGAGCAGAGCCCTGGCGGGCGCGTGGTGCTCCGCGATGACGGCAGCCCCGTGCTGGACTACCCGGTGAGCGACTACCTGTGGGAGGCGCTGTTCGATGCCTACCTGCGCATGGCGGAGATCCAGTTCGCCGCCGGAGCCAGCGAGGTGCTGCCCGTACACACCGATGCCCAGCCCTACAAAAGCTGGGCCGAGGCCAAGGCCGGCATTCCCCGGCTTTCCAGGCGGCCGCTGGGCCCCAGCCTGTTTAGTGCGCACCTGATGGGCGGCTGTGCCATGGGCGAGGATGCGAGCACGGCGGTGGTGGACAGCCACGGGCGGCATCACCAGGTGGAGGGCCTTGCCGTGATCGATGGCTCCGTGTTCCCCACCAGCCTGGGCGTCAATCCGCAGATGACGATCTACGCCCTCTCGACCCGCAACGCCACCCATCTGGCCCGCTCGCTCGGGGGCAAGGTGGCGGTGCGCCATGACCAAGATGAGTCCACATCCCACCCGATGAGCTGACGGCCTGAAGGCGCTACCAGCAATCGGTCATTCCAGGGTCATTGGGCCGTGGGGGCTGCGACGGGGCACCTATGCGAGTGCTCTGCAGGTGTGTAGATTCGTCGCACCCCAGTCGTTCCCATCAGTCGAATCCGAAGACAGGTAGTCACTTATGATCATCCAGTACAACATCGGCGCCTCGGAGGCAGAGATCGAGGCGGTGCGGACCCGGCTGCGCGAGTGGGGCCTGCGGGTGCAGTTCAACCCGGGCACGCGCGCGGAGAGTCCCGAGGCGCAGATTCCGGTGGACAACGTGTTCGGCGTCGTGACGGACGCGCACCGCCACGAGGTGGCGGCAATGGACTGCGTGCGCACGGTGATCCCCATCGAGGGCGTGCCGCAGAACCTCTCGCTGGTGCGGCGCGGCCACCGGCACACGGTGACGATCCCCAATCCGCACGGCAGCGGGCCGGTGACGATTGGCGCGGGTCGGCCGCTGGCGGTGATGGCCGGCGTCTGTGCCGTGGACCGCGAGTACACGCTGGCCTCGCACCAGATGGCCAAGCGCGCGGGCGCGGACCTGAACCGGGGCGGGGCCTACAAGCCTCGCACCAGTCCCTACGACTTCCAGGGGCTGAAGGAGGACGGGCTCAAGCTGCTCTGCGACGTGCGGGCGGAGGTGGGCCTGCCGGTGGTGACCGAGTGCCTGGACGTGCGCGACGTGGACCTGTTCATGAAGTACGACGTGGACGTGCTCCAGACCGGCACGCGCAACGCCCAGAACTTCGAACTGCTGATCGAGGTGGGGCGCACAGGGAAGCCGGTGCTGTACAAGCGCGGCTTCTCCAACTCCATCGAGGAGTCGCTCAAGGCCGCCAACTATGTGATGGAGCAGGGCAACGACAATCTGATCTTCTGCCTGCGGGGCGTGAAAGGAATTGGCCACAGCTTCCGCAACCAGGGTGACATGGACGAGATCGTGTCGCTCTCCCACCGCATCGACCGCCCCATCGTTTACGACGTCTCGCACTCCTCGGGGCGCAAATCCGCCGTCGCGGGCATCGGCAACATGGCCGCGGCGGGCGGGGCGGATGGCATCCTGCTGGACGTGCACGTCTCTCCCGAGCACGCCCTGGTGGACGGCTTCCAGGCCATCGACGACGAGGCCGAACTGACGCGCATGATCGCCACCTGGCGCAAGCTGCGCGAACTGACCCAGGGCGGCGGAGCGCGGTAAGCGGGCAGTGGCCGGGCGCCCCGTGTCCGCGATTGCCCGCACCTGTCTGCCATTGTCCGCATCCGCCGGCTGCGTCCGTCCGCCTTGCGCGGTAAGCTGACCGTAGGCCGCGAAGGACCGCCAAGCGCGGCTTGGCGCGTCAGCCCACAAACTTGCGAAACGAAGCCAACGGAGTACGGGGACGCCTCCCGGCGCCGCCCGTGGCCGATCCAGGTTACGCCACTTTGCCAGGGGTGCCGGGCTCGCCGAGGTCCCACCACAGTCCGGCCATCAACTCCAGGCCCTGGCGGGCGATGGGGAGCAGCATGTGCTCGTTGGGGGCGTGCTGGGAGCAGGAGGCGTAGGAGTGCGGCACCCACAGCGTGGGCAGGCCCAGCAGGTCCGCGAAGATGTCGTTGGGCAGCGAGCCGCCCAGGTTGGGCAGCACGGCGGGCGGCGCGCCGGCGGTGGCGCTGAGTGAGGCCACGGCCCAGCGCACCCAGGGATGGTCGGGGTCCAGCCGCGTGGCCTGCATGAAGCCCTTCTTGGAGGGCGTCACCTCCACCTGCGGAAAGCCCTGCTCGGCCAGGTAGCGCCGCAGGGCCGGCAGGAAGTTGTCCGGGTTGGTGCCCACCACGAAGCGGATCTGGCAGTGGGCGCTGGCCTCGGGCGGGATGGCGTTGACCGGCTTGGCCGGATTGCCCGCCGTGAAGGCGAGGATCTCGAAGCTGCACCAGCCGAAGACCTTTTCCGCGGGCGTAAAGCCCGGTTCGCCCCAGTCGGGGTCGGTGACCGGGGCATTCTCGCCGCCGTCGATCTGCAAGTCGTGGATGGCCGCGCGCACGTTGTCCGGCAGGTGCGTGGGCTTCCACTCCGGGATGCGGATGGCGCCCGTGGGCGTGGTGATCGTCGCCAGCGCGTGGGCCAGGATGATGGCTGGGTTGGCGAGCAGCCCGCCCCAGTTGCCCGAGTGGTGCCCGCCCTCGCGCAGCTTGAGCCCCACGTCGAAGTTCATCGCGCCTCGCGAGCCCAGGAACAGCGTGGGCCGCTCGGGCTGCAGGCGCGGGCCGTCAGAGGCGATGAACACGTCCGCGGCGAACAGCGCCGGATTGGCCTCGCACACCTCGCGCAGGCCCAGCGAGCCCACCTCTTCGCCTGTCTCGATGAGCACCTTGACGTTGAAGCCCAGGCGCCCGCGCTCGGCCAGCACGGCCTCCAGCGCGGCCAGGTTGATCGTGTGCTGGCCCTTGTTGTCCGCCGTGCCACGGCCATAGAGCCGGTCGTCTTCGGCCCGCAGCGCCCAGGGCTCTAGGCCCGCGCGCCATTGCTCCTCCTGGCCGCGGATCACGTCCCCATGGCCGTAGGTGAGCACGGTAAGCGTGGCGGGGTCCTCGATGCGCTCGGCGAACAGGAGCGGCCCCGCGTCGGCCACCGGGTTCTCCATCACGCGGCAGCGGAAGCCCAGGCGTTCCAGCGAGGGCTGCATCTCCGCGCTCAGGTAGCGGCGCAGCTCGGCCGCGCCGCGGGGGTCCTGGCTCTCGCTGCGGATGGCCACGCGGCGTGCGAGGTCGGCCTGGAAGCCGTCCTCGAAGTAGCGCCGGGCGCGGGCGATGGCGTTCTCGCGACTCATACGGCCTCCTGACGGGCACTGTCGTAAAGGTGGCACTCCACCAGCGCCTCGCCCTGTCGCGTCAGCACGGGCGGTGTGGTGCGGCAGACGCTCATGCACTCGGGGCAGCGCGGGTGGAAGGTGCAGCCGGCCGGCGGGTCCACCGGGTTGGGGTAGGCCGCGCCCAGGTTGGTCTCCGGCAAGCCCAGCCCCGGCTCCGGCGTCAGCACGGAATCCAGCAGGGCGCGCGTGTAGGGATGGCGCGGCTGGCCGAACAGCTCGTCCGTGGGCGCCTCCTCCACGATGCGGCCCAGGTACATCACGGCCACGCGCGTGGCCATGTGCTGCACGACGGCGAGGTTGTGGCTGATGAGGACGTAGGTGAGGTCGAACTCGCGCTGCAGGTCCTGCAGCAGGTTCAGGATCTGTGACTGCACCGAGACGTCCAGCGCGCTGGTGGGTTCGTCGCAGATCACCACCTCCGGGTTCATCACCAGGGCCCGCGCGATTGCCACGCGCTGGCGCTGCCCGCCCGAGAGCTGGTTGGGGTAATTGCGGTAGAGCCGCGGCGAGAGCCCCACGCGGTCCATCAGCGCTTCCACGCGCGGGCGCCACTCCGCCGACGAGCCCACGCCGTGGACGCGCAGGGGCAGCGAGATGATGGAGCCCACAGTCTTGCGCGGATTGAGCGAAGAATAAGGATCCTGGAAGATCGGCTGGACGCGGCGCGCCAGCGCCTTGCGCCCGATGCTTTCCACCGGCTCCCCGTCGAAGTGGATCGCTCCGGAGGTGGGGGCCAGCAGGCCCAGCAGCATGCGCGCCAGCGTGCTCTTGCCGCAGCCGGACTCGCCCACCAGCCCCAGCACCTCGCCCTTGGCCACGGAGAGGCTGACGCCGTTGACCGCGTGCAGCGCCCGGCGCGCGCGGAAGAAGCCCGCGTTGAGCATGAACGTGCGCCGCACGTCCCGCGTTTGCAGCACCGACACGGCGCTCATGTCCACACCTGCGCACCGGCGGCGTTGGCGCCGGTCTGCTCCGGCGTGAGCCGGCAGCGATAACCGCGCCCCGGGCCCAGTTCGACCAGCGGCACGTCCTGCGCACAGTCCGCGAAGGCGTAGGGGCAGCGCTCGCGGAAGCCGCAGCCCCGCAGCGTGCCCATCAGCGAGGGCACCATGCCCGGGATGGAGCCCAGGTGCTCGCCGCGGGGGGTCTTGCCGGGGATGGGGATGCACTGCAGCAGCCCCTGCGTGTAGGGGTGCAGCGGCGCGGCGAAGACCTCATCCACGCAGCCCGTCTCCACGATCTGCCCGGCATACATCACGGCCACGCGCTGGGCCACGCGGGCCACGATGCCCAGGTCGTGGGTGATGAGGATCATGCCCATGTGGAACTCGCGCTGCAGCCCGGCCAGCAGGGAGAGGATCTGCGCCTGGATGGTCACGTCCAGCGCGGTGGTGGGCTCGTCGCAGATGATCAGCTCCGGCCCGCACATCAGCCCCATGGCGATCATGATGCGCTGGCGCAGGCCGCCGGAGAGCTGGTGCGGGTACTGGCGCAGGCGGCTTTCCGCGGCAGTGATGCCGACCTTCTCCAGCAGGTAGATGGCCCGCTCCCGGGCCTCCCCGGCGGAGACACGGCGGTGCCGCAGCAGCACCTCGGTCATCTGGTTTCCGATGGTGTAGGCAGGGTTGAGGCTCGTCATGGGCTCCTGGAAGACCATGGCGAGCTGGTTGCCGCGGATATCGGCCATGCGCCGTTCGCGGGCCCCCAGCAGGTTCGCCCCGGCAAACTCCAGCCGATCCGCCCGGCGCTGGGCGCGGCTGGGCAGCAGGTCCATGATGGACAACGCCGTGAGCGACTTGCCGCAGCCCGATTCGCCCACCAGGCACAGCGTCTCGCCGCGCTTCACGGAGAAGCTCACGTCGCGCACAGGGTGGAGCACCCCGGTGGCCAGGGGAATCTCCACATCGAGCCGCTCGACAGCCAGGACGGTCTCCGCGGCATTCAATTGCGGTTCTCCGGAGCGGTGACGTCGCGCACGCCATCCCCCAGCAGGTTGATGGCCAGCACCAGCATGAACAGCGCCAAGCCGGGCATCGTGATCAGCCAGGGATCGAAGAACATGAAGGTCTTGCCCTCGGCCACCATCAATCCCCAGGAGGGTAGCGGCGGCTGCACGCCGAGGCCCAGGAAGCTCAGGGCCGCCTCCAGCAGGATCGCGTGGGCCATCTCCAGGGTGGCCACCACGATGAGCTGGTTGAGCACGTTGGGCAGGATCTCCGAGAAGAGGATGCGCGGCGTGGAGCAGCCCGCCGCCTGTGCCGCGGCCACGTAGTCCATGTTGCGTGCCTGCTGCGTGGCGCTGCGCAGCACCACGGCGAAGCGGTCCCACAGCAACGAGCCCAGCACCAGGATCACCACCGTGAGCGAGCCGCCCACCAGGGCAACCACGGCCAGGGCCACCAGGATCACGGGCAGGCTGAGGCGCATGGTGATGAAGAACGTGATGGCCATGTCCACCCGGCCGCCGAAGTAGCCGGCCGTGATGCCGAGCAATGAGCCGATGATGCCGCTCATCAGCATGGCGGAGAATCCGATGGCCAGGGAGATGCGCGAGCCGTAGATGAGCCGGCTCAGGAAGTCGCGGCCCAGGTTGTCCGTGCCCAGCAGGTGCGCCGCGCTGTGCTTGGCGTGCCAGAACGGGCCGATCATGCGCCGGGTAAGATCCTGGTGGTACGGGTCGTGCGGTGCCAGCACGGGCGCCAGCACCGCCATCAGGATGATCGCGAGCAGCACCGTCGCACCGATGGTCACGCCATGGTGGCCGAAGGTGCGCCGCAGCAGGAGCTGACCCGGTGAGGGCTCCAGCACCTGCTCCTCCAGGGCGGCTTTGTCGGCGAGCATGGCGGGCTCCGGTGTGCGGTGGCGAGGCTCAGGCCACCCGGATGCGCGGATCCAGGTAGGCGTTCAGCAGGTCGGCCAGCAGGGTGAGCACGATGTAGAAGCAGGCCAGGATGAGCACGATGGCCTGCACCACGGCCACGTCCGAGCGGGTGATGGACTCCCAGGCCAGGAAGCCCAGGCCGTGCAGCGCGAAGATCGTCTCGATCACGACCGAGCCGCCCAGCATGAAGCCAAGTTGCACCGCGGACAGCGAGACCACGGGGATGATCGCATTGCGCAGCGCGTGCTTGAAGAGCACCGCGCCCGTCCGCAGACCCTTGGCCCGCGCCGTGCGGATGTAGTCCGAGGACATCACGTCCAGCATGCCCGTGCGCGTGAGGCGCATGATGGCCGGCGTGGCGTAGTAGCCCAAGGCCACGGACGGCATCACGAAGTGCTTCCAGGTGGAACTGCCCGTGATGGGCAACCAGCGCAGCATCACACCAAAGAAGATGATCATCATCAGCGCGAACCAGAACGTCGGCAGCGCCTGCCCCAGCACCGAGATCGTCAGCGCGAGGCGATCCAGCCAGGTGTTGGGTCGCAGCGCGGCCAGCACGCCCAGCGGGATCGAGAGCACCAGCGCGAAGCCCAGCCCGCAGGCGCCCAGGATCACCGTGACGGCGATGTGCGTGCGGATCACACTGGTGACGGGCGTCTTGAAGTAGAACGACTCCCCGAAGTCGCCCCGCAGGGCGCCCAGAGCCCAGTCCCCGTACTGCACGATGAGAGGGCGGTTGAGGCCGTACATCTCGCGCACCTGCTCGATATCGGCGGAGGTGGCCGATTCGCCGGCGATGGCCGTGGCCACGTCGCCGGAGATGCGTAGCAGCATGAAGGAGAGCACGGACACGGCAATGGCGACCAAAAGCGCCAGCAGTAGCCGTTTTACCGCATAGGCCAGCATGTCAGTCCTCGCGCCGCCCTCTCTGGCTGCGGCCGGGCGAGCCGGCCAAAGCGGGCATCCGAAACGGCAAAGGGGCGCATCCGCCTGCCGGATGGCGCCCCCCGTTCCGCTGCGACGTCGGCGGCGAATGCCGCCGGGCCGCTACTTCCAGTGCGCGTTTACGAAGTGCGGGATCTCGTCCGTGGTGGGCGAGAACGCCAGGTCGCTCGTGAACGCATAGTTGATGGAGTAGGTGAATAACGGCACCCAGTACGCCTGGTCCTGGATACGCGCCAGGGCCTTCCGGTAGTCCGCCTTGCGCACGTTGGCATCAATGGACGTATCGGCACTCTTGAGCCAGTCCATGACCTTGGCGTCGTGGTTCGCGTCGTCATCGGTGCCACGGAAGAAGACGCCCGTGATGGCCGACGTATCCGCCACCGAGTTGGAGCCCCAGGTCATGAACACCATGTCCGTCTTGCCGGCCCGCACCTGATCGCGCAGGGCGGAGTACTTCAGGAAGCGCAGGTTGGCCGTGATGCCCACGTCACGCAGGTAGCCGATGATCGCTTCAGCGTACGGGCGCTCGCGGTAGGCGTACAGGTCGATCGAGAAGCCGTTGGGATACCCGGCTTCCTTCAGCAGCGCCTTGGCCTTGGCGGGGTCGTAATCGTACTTGGGCACGTTCTGAGTGCAGCCAAACTGCTCGGGAAAGCAGGCCGAATAGATCACGCGGGAGCCGCCGCCTACCAAGTTGTCGGCCATAGACTTGCGGTTGATCGCGTGCTCGATGGCCCGACGCACCCGCAGGTCCTTGAGGGGGCTGTTGTGGTCGGTTTCCGTGCGCATGCCGACATAGCCCACGCGCATGGTCTCGCCGGAGACCACGCTCAGGTTCGGCATCTGCTTCAGTTTCCCAGCCTGGTCCTTGTCCACACGCCAGATCCAGTCGAGCCCGCCCGTGAGCAGCTCGGCGACCTGCGTTTCCTTGTCCGGAATCGACCGATACTCCAGCTTGCCGATGCTGGGCTGCCCCTTGGGGCTGGCCTTGAAGTAGTTGTCGTTCTTCTCGAAGTGCACCGCCTTGCCGGGATCCACGAAGGTCACCTTGTAGGGCCCCGTGCCGATGGGCTTCAGGTTCATGCCCTGCGGACCGACTTTGGCGTAGTACTCGTGCGGATAGATTGGGATCGGACCGGCCAGGTAGTCGAATGCCGCGGGGAAGGGCTGCTTCAGGTTGATGCGCACCTTGTAGGGCCCCAGCTTCTCCGCGTTCTTGATCCAGTCCACGTTGGCCTTCGTGACCACCTTATTCGCCGGGTCCACCACGTAGTTGAGGGTGAACACGACGTCGTCCGCGGTGAACTTCTGGCCGTTGTGGAAGGTGATACCCTTGCGCAGATCCGCCTCGATGGTGGTGTCGCTCACCCAGCGCACGGACTTGGCCAGCAGGCCCTTGTAGGCGCCCGTGTGCGGGTCGCGATAGAGGAGCTGGTCCCAGATCAGGCGCGCGAAGACGATGCCCTCACGGGCGCTGTTGTAGTACGCGTCGGTATTTTCCACCTCGCGGTCGGAGGCCCAGCGCAGCGTATTATCGTTCTTCCCAGCCAGCAGCGGGCTGGCCGTGAACGCAAGCAGCAACAGGGCCAGCCCGAGAACGGCAGCGTTTTTCGCTTTCATCGGCATGTGTCTCATGACGGGGTGAGGCGGACCCATCGAGTCGGCACCCCACCCGTTCCTCGCCACGCCCCGCTGATTCACGGGAGTCGCGCGGTGGATGCCGGGTGCAGCCCCGGACTTCCGGGATGTGCCGTTACGGTGCGCAGGCGTTGAGTCCACGACCGTCTTAGAAGAGCGGGGCGCTGTATGTCAAGGAAACTCGGCGGGGCGCGCCAGTGGCTGTCTGGAGGCACCCAGAGCGCCTGGGGCAAGTTGTCGCGATATACCGGTTTGCAAGCGCGCATGCGTGCGGAAACGCCAACGCCGCCGTGACCCAGCAAGGGACGCGGCGGCGTATGGCATGCGCTATGGCCCGTGGGATTGACGAAGGCCCTAGTTGCGGGTCAACGCGGCGTGCCAGTCCTCGTCTTCTTCCTGGTCCGCGAGAATGTGGGCCTTGAGTTGTCCCGCCTCGTGATGTTCCAGGGCCGGCGTGTCGGAGTGCGGGGCCGAGCCATTGGTTTTGCCGCTGTTCAGCAGGGCCTGCAGATCCTCGACGATCTTCATCAGGAGCTGCGACTGCGACGACAGTTCTTCGCTGGCGGCCGCAGTTTGCTCAGCGCTGGCGGCGTTGCCCTGGGTTAGCTGGTCCATCTGCGAGACGGCCCCATTCACCTGCTCCACGGCGTCGGCCTGCTCCCGGCTGGCATTGGCGACCTCACTCACGAGATCCTCCACCTGCTGCACGGAATCGGCGATCTTCTGCAGGACGGCGGCGACCTCCTCGGCCGTGTTCACGCCGACATCGGCCTTGGCCTGGGACTCCTCGATGATGACGTTGGTGTCCTTCGCTGCGGATGCGCTGCGCTGGGCCAGATTGCGCACCTCCTCGGCCACGACGGCGAAGCCCTTGCCGGCATCCCCGGCGCGGGCCGCCTCCACCGCCGCGTTGAGGGCGAGGAGGTTGGTCTGGAAGGCGATTTCATCAATCGTCTTGATGATGCGCGCGGTCTGGTCGGATGACGCCTTGATGGCACCGATTGCCTGGTGCATGCGCTGCATGGCCTCGCCACCTTGGGCGGCCAGCTTGCGGGCGTCGGCGGCGGAATGGTTGGCCTTCTCCGTGTGCTCCGCATTCTGGCGCGTCATACCGGAGATTTCCTCCAGCGAGGAGGAGGTTTCCTCCAGGCTGGCCGCTTGCTGCGACGCCCCGGACGCCAGGGTCTGGCTGGATTGCGCCACCTCACCCGAAGCGGAGGCCGTCACGCTGGCCACATCGGAGAGTTGCGTCACAGCACGGCTGATCGGCCGTGTCACGGAGCGGGACACAAAGAAGCCCATCAGAGACAGCACCAGGGCCATCACGGATGCGATGGCGAGGGACATCCAGTTGACCCAGGACGCCAAGCGGCCCATGCCCGCTACGTCCTCGCGCACGCTACCGATCTTGTCCTGCATCACGGCCGCCACCTTCTTGATGCGGGCCTCCTGCATCTGGGTGAGCTGGTTGATGTTCTCGCGCATGGTGGCGAAGGTCGTCGCGGCGGAGCCGTAGCTGATGCGCAGGGCGAACGGGTGCTTTTCGGGCACCTTGGAATCCGCCACGACCTTGCGTGTCTTCTCCTGCCATGTGGCGAAGTCCTTCAGGAATTTCGCGTACAGACCCTGCTCGTCCGCATCAAAGGCCTCGCTGGCCTTCTTCATGCGGCCGCGCGCCTGCTCGATATTGTCGCTGTTGTCCTTGTCGGCTTGCTGCTCCTCCGCGTCCGAACTGGCCACGAGCGACTGCTTCTCGGCAATCAGCGCCTGGTGCACGTCGCGATCGGCCTCCAGCATGACCTTGATGCTGGATTCCAGGTTGTACAGGTGTTCCACATCCTGATTCACCAAGGGCAGCATCTGATTCTGGATGATGTTCTCGGCGGTACCGTACATGGAATTGAGCGCCCACCAACCCAAAGCGAAGAAAAATACAAACACGACAACAGGCAGCGCGGTTAACACGAGAAACTTGGCTCTGATGCTCATAGATCCAGACTATTCTGTGAGGGTTGAAGGGTGCGGGACAGCGGGCGCCCCAGGGCCACACGGCACCGGGGCGCTAAAATCGCTAAGCGCCAGATTACATCTGGTCGACGGCAATCCCGAAGGTGACGGCGCCGATGACCTTGCCGCCCTTGCCCAGGATGGGGAGGGACACTTGCTGTTGGGTGACGTTGGCAGATTTGTCGAACTTCGCCTTGCCGGCATCCACACCGCCCTTGCCGTCGTTGAACGACTTCTGCCACTTGGCCTCGTCACCCTGCCAGTAGTCGCTGGTCAGGTTGTTCATGCAGACGTTGGCGCCCTTGTTGTCCGTCACGAACGCCTCCCGCACGACAGGATTCCCGTGCGAAAGCTTGAACAGCGCTTTGGCACACGCGTTGTTGAGCAGTTCCTTCTGGATCGGCAGCTCTTCCTCGGCCGCCATCCACTTCTTGTCAGTCGATTTGATCTCGTCGAGGGTCATGTTCTTGGCATTCTGCGCCTCAACGGCCTGCACCCATGCAGACGTGGTGATGGTCGGCAGCAGATGCTTGATGACGAATGCCTTGACCTTCGCCGTCATGCCGGGGTGGCTCTGGATCTGCTTGCGCAACTGGGCTTCCATGGATCGCGTGCCCCTGTCCGTCGCGGCATGCGCGGCGAAAGGCAGTGCAAGCAGACCAGCGATGAGAACAGCGGTGAGCATTTGCTTCATGTGAGTCCTGTCCTTCAAATGGGTTGGTCTAATGCCGTTGTGTCACTTGGCCTCGTCCGAGATCTCGTACAAATGCACTACAAGATGCCCGGATAGCTAGAACAACGTATCCAAGACCGAAAGGTCACGATATTGCCAGAAAATTATTCTACTTGAATAAAACAATTAGCGCGCAATTCGACGACTGGAGCGGATTTGCCAATGTTTTGCTTCTGGAATCACCCTTGGGCGGGCACCTGCACGGCGGTTGAGTGGCGGAATGTGATCCGGCGGCGCTTGCCGTAGGACTGGAGAATGATTATCGTCAGAGTCGCGAATGCTGACGTGGTTGCGGAAATGGTCGGGGAGCCAACGCTTGGAGCTCCCCCCATGACCTTGGACGAGACAATGCCCGAATTTGAGAGCACAGGCTACCGGCTGCACTATGAGTGGGGTGCGCCCTTTGACCCGCGACGCCCCACGCTGGTGCTGCTGCACGACGGCCTGGGTGCCATCGGCTCCTGGCGGGAACTGCCGGCGCGCTTGGCCGCGGAGCTCCGAGCCAACACTCTGGTCTACGACCGCTGGGGCTATGGGCGATCGGAGGCGCGGCCGGCGTTCGAGGATCGCTTCATGGAGAGAGAGGTGCCGATCCTGCTGGAGTTGCTGGAGCACCTGGGCATCGAGCGGCCCTGCCTGGTGGGCCACAGCGACGGCGGCAGCATCGCCCTGCTCTTCGCGGCGTGGCACCCCGGGCGCGTGCAGGCGGTGGTCACCGAGGCGGCCCACACCTTCGTGGAGCCCGAAACCCAGGCCGGCATCCGGGCGCTGGTGGCCCTGCAGGCCGCGGGACGCACCCCGGCCTGGCTGTACAAACTGCACGAGGGCCGCGCGGACGATGTGCTGCGTACCTGGAGCGATCACTGGTTGAGCGACGTGCACGCCCGCTGGGACATCCGCGGGGAACTGCCCGGCGTGCGCTGCCCGGTGCTGGCGGTGCAAGGGGATGCGGATGAGTTCGGCACGCAGGCGCAGGTGGACTCCATCCTGGCAGCCATTGCCGGCGCGCAGAGCTGGATTGCGCCGAGCTGCGGGCACACGCCCCACAGCCAGGCAGAGGATGCATTTGTAAAGCAGGTCAGGGACTTCCTGCGGCCGTACCTGTACGACTAGGGAGGCACGAGTGCAGGAGTTGCAGCGCTATGGCATCAGCCCAGCGAGGCTTCGCGCAGCGCCTTCACCTCTTCCACGCTGATGCCCAGATCGCGGGCCACGCTTTCGAGGTCTGGCTCAGCCTGGGCGGCCGCCGGGGCTGGTGGCTCCTCCAGCGGCACGGCCCGCACCAGCGATTCGATCTCGCGCAGGCTGTTGTCGTCGGCAGTGGTCTGCTTGGCGTCGGCTGGCATGAGTTCCCTCATCCCTGGGGGTCGTTGGATGTGCGCCGGGCGCTAAGGTCGTCGATAACTTTAATCCGTCTCCCTGCAAATTTCCACCCCCTGGCTCCGATGCCGGGGAGTGGGGCGTCGCTCAGGCGCTCATATCGCTTCGCAGCACTTTCTTGTCGAACTTGCCCACGCTGGTGCGCGGGATCTGTTCGATGAAGTGCACGTCTTCCTCGGTCGGAAGCTGCCACTTGGCGAAGCTTTGCGACAGGTGATCGATGACGTCCTTGGCGGACAGTTCCGTGCTGTTGCTGGCGCGCACGACGAAGGCGACCGGGCGCTCGTCCCATTTGGGATCCGGCCGGGCCACCACGGCGGCCTCGGCCACGCCGGGGCACGCCATGATGGTGTTCTCCATTTCCACGCTGGAGATCCACTCGCCGCCGCTCTTGATGAGATCCTTGGTGCGGTCGGTGATCTGGAGCAGGCCGTTCTCGTCGATGGTGGCCACGTCGCCGGTGCGGAACCAGCCGTCCTTCGTGAAGCGATCAGCCGCGTCCGGGTTCTTGTAGTAGGCACTGGCCACGGCGGCGCCGCGCACGACCAGCTCGCCGGCAGATTCGCCGTCCCAGGGCAGCTCGTTGCCCATCTCGTCCAGCAGCTTCATCTCCACCAGCGCTGCCGGCCGGCCCACGCGGGCCAGGGCCGCCCAGCGCTGCTCCTCGCTCCACTCCTCCATCTTGGCGAAGGGCCGGTTGAGCGTGCCCAGGGGCGACATCTCCGTCATGCCCCAGGCATGGATGATCTCCACGTCGAACTCGCGCTTGTACGCCTGGATCATGGACAGCGGGGCCGAGGAGCCCCCCACCACCATACGCTTCACCTTGCCCAGACCCCCGCCTTCCTGCCGCAGGTACTGCAGCATGCCCTGCCAGATCGTGGGCACGCCCATGGCATACGTGACGCCCTCATCGCGGATCAGCGGCACCAGAGCATCGGGCATCACGTTCGCCCCCGCATACACCAGCTTGGCCCCCACCATCGGCGCGATGAATGGCGCACTCCAGGCGTTGGCGTGGAACATGGGCACGACGGGCAGCATCGTGTCCATCTGGCTCAGCCCCAGCATATCCACCTGTCCCGCCATCATCGTGTGCAGGAACAGGCCGCGGTGCGTGTACAGGGCCCCCTTGGGGTTGCCGGTGGTGCCGGAGGTGTAGCAGAGCCCGCAGGCCGTGTGCTCGTCCAGCTCGGGGAAGTCCTCCGTGTCGTCTGCCGCGGCCATCAGCGTCTCGTAGTCTTCCGCGGGCGAAAGCGCCGTCTGAGGCACCCCGGCCTTCTCGCCCACAACGATGAAGCGCTTCACGGACTCGAACTTGGGGGCCAGCGCCTCCAGCGGCTTGAGCAGCGACTCGTCCACGAAGATCACGGTGTCTTCGGCGTGATTGACGATGTAGGTGAGCTGCTCCGCAAACAGCCGCACGTTGAGGGTGTGCGTGACGGCGCCCAGGCTGGGGATCGCGTAGTACAGTTCCAGGTGGCGATGGTCATTCCACATGAACGTCGCCACGCGGTCCCCGGGCTTCACGCCCAGCTTGCGCAGCACGTTCATCAGCCGCACCGTGCGGCGGTACAGATCCGCGTAGGTGTAGCGGTGCCGCTTGCCCGAGGGCAGCACGCTCACCACTTCGCGATCGGGGAAGACTCGGTTGGCCCGCTTCACGATCTTGTCCAGCGTGAGCGGGTACTCTTGCATCAGACCATTCATGGGTCCTCTCGGCTCACGAGCGCCGTGCGGCGACCGCGTGCGGTATGTGGCTGGCAGTGTAGAAATATCCCCAGGGGCGTCGGACACCCCGTTGCCCAATTGAACGAGAATGCAGGGGGGAACGTCAAGCCCCGCACCGATGACCGCTTGGGCGCGGCACCTTGGCGGGGCTGTTGGGGGCCGCCGCGACACCGGGTGAACATAGCTCGGGGGCGGCGCTGGCTTGCCGGCGGGACTACTCGGCGGCGCGCTGGCGCACCATCGCGCGCTTGAGCTTCGCCTCGTACTTGTCCAGGCGCGCGCGTTCGTCCTCCTGCTGTGCGATCAGCTCGCGCAGCTTCTCGCGGGCCCGTTGCTCGGCGGTTTGGGCCCGATCCCGGTCGATCTGCTCGGCCAACTCCACCATCTCGGAGAGCACGGTCACCCGGTCGCCCTGCACTTGGGCATAGCCGTAGTGCACGGCGGCACGCTTGCGCTGCCCGTCCTGCTCGTACTGCAGGATGCCGGTATCCACCGTCGTCACGAGGGGGATGTGCTCGGGCAGGACGCCCATTTCACCCATGGTGCCGGGGAGCGTCACCCAGGGGGTTTCGAGGGAGAGCACCCGCTTTTGCGGGGTCAGCACTTCCAGCGTCAGCAGATCGGCCATGGGCGATGCGCAGCGTCCTTCCGGTTGATGGCCCGCGGGCGGGCCGGAGCGTCTTATTGGAAACGACTATGAATGCCATAGCCGGGTTGGGGGTGCAACCGCCACCTGGACCCGGGTCACCGGCTCGGCGGGGCTGCGTGGATTTGGGGCGGCACGGCTTCCGGCGGCCACTCTCCGCGCAGGATCGCCTCCAGTTCGTCGTAGTGGCTGGCCAGAGAGAAGCGCTCGGCGGCTTGGCGCTCCCCCGCCCGGGCGAGGCGCTCACGCAATGCCGGGTCGTCGTGCAGGCGGCGCAGGGCATCGTGCAGGCTGTCGGCGTTGCGGGTCTCGAAGAGCAGGCCCGTCTCGCCGGGCGCGATGATCTCCGGCACACCGCCCGCGTCGCTGCCGATCACGGCCACGCCCACGCTCATGGCCTCGATCAGCACCAGGCCGAAGGTCTCCTGATAGGTGGCCAGCACGCATACGTCGCAAAGCTGCATCAGCGCCTGCGGCTCCGGCACGAAGTCCTCCAGCCGCACCGCATCGGTCAGGCCCAATGCCCGCAGGCGCGCCCGCAGGCGCTCGCCGATCCCGGACTCCGTCTCCGGCCCCACCAGCAGCCCTTGCACGACCACGCCTTCGGCGCGCAAGCGACCCAGCGCCTCCACCAGCAGGTGCTGACCCTTGCCCTCGTGCTTCTGGCCGAACAGGCCCACGGTGAACGCGTCCGGACGCAGGCCGTAGCGCTCGCGCAGGGCGGCGCGCTCCGCATCGTCCAGCCGGCGCGCAGGCTCCGCGCCATAATAGAGCAGCCGCACGCGGTCACGCAGGAAGGGGGGCATGCGTGCGCGCGTCTGCTCTCGCAGTTGCGCGGTGATGGTCAGCAGCGCATCCACCTGTCCGTAGATGAAACGATGGTAGGGATCGTTCTTGCTCTGGGAGATCTTCATCTGGCTGGTGTAGACCAGCCGCGGCCGGCTACGCGAGAAGCGCTTGGCCAGGGCCGCCAGGGGCAGGTCGCGCCGGGTATGCGCGTGTACGGCCTCCACGCCCTCGGCATCCAGCAGCCGTGCGAAGCGCCGCGCGGAGAGCAGCGGCAGCTCAGCCACGCCCACGCGCCACTCGCGCGGGGTCAGCCCGGACTCAGCCAGGACCGGGCGCAGCACCGCCGCATCGGGATGAATTATGGGCAGCACGCTGTGTCCGCGCCGCGCCAGCTCGCGGGCGGTGCGGGCCATGTATAGCTCCATTCCACCGCGCCCAGGCGAAAGGCACAGCTCCAGGATGCGCATGGCCTATCCCAGCAGGCGCGTCATCAGGGGCAGACCCACGAACGTGCCGATGGAGGAGCCCAGATTGGCCAGCGCCACCACGAGCAGGATGCGCGTGATGCCATTGCGCCAGAAGCCGCGGAACGTAACGATGTCGTGGGGCAGCGCCTCAAAGTCCCGCACCTTGGGTCGGCGCAGCGCCGCCTCGCACAAGCCCGCCACCCAGCCCGCGGCGATCATGGGATTGAGCGAGGTGATGGGGGCCGCCACGAATGCCACGGCGATGGTGACCGGGTGCGCGAGGGCCAGCAGGGCCCCCAGCGCGGAGAGGATGCCGTTGGCCAGCACCCACACTTTGATCATCTGCAGGCTCACCGACGCGTTCACGGCATAGAATCCGTAGCCGATCAGCCCGAACACGAGCAGGGGAATCAGCCACTGCAGCGCCCACACCACCCGGCCCCGCGGCGGCACCGTGAGCAGCGGGGCCAGATCCGCGGGCGGCCCATTGCCCTGCAGCCGCGCGAGGATGCCCGGCACGTGGCCCGCGCCCACCACGGCCACCACGCTGGCCCCCGGGGCGGTGCGGATCTTCTCGGCCAGGTAGACGTCGCGCTCGCCGATCAACGGTGCGTGCACACGCGGGAAGGTGCGGGCGAAGGTGTCCATCACCTGGCTCAGCATGTCCTTCTCTTTCAGCGCCTCGATCTCCTCCTGGCTGATGCCGGGACTGGCCACCACCATCATCATGAGCTGCCCCAGCAGCCGCAGCTTGTCCCACCAGCGCAGGGCGCCCCACGTGCGGCGCAGCGTGATCTGGATCTCGCGGTCCGCCAGCACCAACTCGGCTCCCACCTCGCGGGCGGATTCGACTGCCTGCAGCATCTCGGCGCCGGGCCGGATGCCCAACTGCTCGCCCAGGCGGCGCTGGAAGGAGGCCAGGATCAGGTGGGCCAGCAGCATGGAGGCCTGCTTGCGGCGCACCACCTGCACCACGTCCATCTCGCGCCAGGCTTCCCGGTCGGCCAGCGCCTTGTGGCGCGCAGCGTCCAGCTCCACGCACACGGAATCCGGCCGTACGCGCTTGATGACCTCACGCACCTCGTCCACGCTGCGGGCGGAGATGTGGGCCGTGCCCACCAGGTGGATCGTGCGCCCGGGCAGCTGAACCACGTGCTCGGTGTCAGAGGGCTCGGCGGGGCCGGCGGCCCCGGTCTGTGCCGGCGGCGCGGATGCTTCGGTCATGCAGGCTCGCTGTTGGGAGAGGGCACGGACGCGCCCGTGGGCTTGGCGGCGGTGCGTTGACGTTTGCGCAGCGCCTGCAGCAGGCGCTCATGGATGTTGTCGAAGCCGCCGTTGGACATGATGAGCACCACGTCGCCCGACGCCGCCTCGGCTGTGACGCGCTCCAGCACCTCGTCCGCGGAGCGGCAGGCCGCGGAGGGCACGCTGCGGGCACGCAGGGCCTCCGCGATGGCGGCCGTATCCAGCCGCTCAACGCCCGCGGAGTAGTCCGAGACGAACGGTTGCGCCAGCAGCACGTGCTCCGCGCCGGCCAGGGCCTCTGTGAACTCGGCCTGGAAGCGCCGGCTGCGCGCCGTGAAGCTGCGCGGCTCCAGCACGGCCCACACCGGGCGGCCCGCGTAGCGCCGCTGGATAGCGTCGATGGTGAGGCGCACGGCGGTGGGGTGGTGGGCGAAGTCGTCAATGACGGTGATGCCGTCCACCTCGCCGCGCACCTCCTGCCGGCGCTTGACGCCCTGGAAGCTGTCCAGCGCAGCCTGGACGGCCGCCGGCTCGTGGCCCAACCCGCGACACAGCACAATCACTGCGGCGGCGTTCAGCGCGTTGTGGCGGCCGGGCAGAGATATGCGCCACGGCTCGCGCCGGCCCTCCCACTGCGTGACGAACACGGCATCGCTGCCATCGTCGCTCCAGTCGGCCAGGCGGCAGTCGGCGCCGTCGCCGAAGCCGTAGCCCGATACGGGGCAGGGCGCGAGGCTCAGCAATGCGGACACATTGGGATCGTCCGTGCAGGCGATCACGCGCCCATCGGCCGGCAGGCCGCGCAGCAAGGCGGCGAACTGCGTGCGGATGGCGTCCAGATCCGCGTAGATGTCCGCGTGGTCGAACTCAAGGCTGGTGAAGATCAGCGTGCGCGGGCCGTACTTGAAGAACTTGGGTGTCTTGTCGAAGTAGGCTGTGTCGTACTCGTCGCCCTCGATGACGAAGTGCGCGCCGCCGCCCACGCGGAAGTTGCTGCCGAAGTTTTTGGCGATCCCGCCGATCAGGAAGCCCGGGTCCGCCCCCAGTTCCACCAGCACATGTGCCGCGAGGGACGTGGTGGTGGTCTTGCCGTGCGTGCCCACGATGGCCACCGTGTGCCGGTCGCCGATGGCGAAGCGCTTTACGGCCTCGGCCATGGAGATGTGCGGCAGCCCCCGCCGACGCATCTCGGCGGCTTCCGGGTTGGCCTCGCGGATGACGTTGCCCACGATCACCAACGCCACGTCCGCCGGGATGTGCTCCGGGCGGTAGCCCTCGTTACAGGGGATGCCGAGCGCCGCCAGGTGCTCGCTCATGGGCGGATAGGGATGCTCGTCCGAGCCGGTCACGCGGACGCCCTGGGCCTGCAGTGAGCCGGCCAGGGCTGTCATGGCCGTGCCGCAGATGCCCAACATGTGCACGCTGCGCGGAAGTTCGTTCATGCGGCCATCCGGTCGCAACCCGCCGGGGCGTGGCCCGGGCGAGCGCCCGCCTTCAGGTCACGAGTGGGGTTCATTGCGCCGCGCCAGCTCCTGCATGAAGTCCATCTGGATGTCCTGAATCTCCAGCAGCCGTTGCCACTGCCTGGAGAGCAGATGATCGATCTTCTCGTTCAGCACGCGGATTTCCAACTCGGACTTGAGATTGACGCGGTAGTCGTTCTCCGCGCGCTGCCGGTCCTTAGCCTCCATGCGGTTCTGGCTCATCATGATGACCGGGGCCTGCACTGCGGCGATCAGTGAGAGCATCAGATTGAGCAGGATGAAAGGATATGGGTCGAAGGGCCTATGCACAAGGGCCAGCGAATTGATTCCCACCCAGACAAATATGACGAGCCCAAACAGCAGGATGAAATTCCAGCTGCCGCCGAAGCTGGCCACGCGATCCGCCAGGCGCTGGCCGGTCGTTGGCGGCTCGGCCATTTCCTTCGCCAAGTCGATGCTCAGCAGTTCCCGGCGCTCGATGGTGCGCACCACGTCGCGGTCCAGCTCGGAAAGCTCCCCCTTTTCCATTTCCAACAGGTCCGCGATATGTTCGCTGCGGTAGCGGTGCAGGTCGCTGAAGCAGATGTAGCCGGCAGGGTCCCACACCTTGCCGTCGGCGGTAATCGCATCCACAATGGTCGGACGCACCAGATCGGCGGGGAGCACATCGTCCCGGGACTTGCGCTGGTTGCACACCTGACACGTTACGTGCTGGGATTTGGCGGACATGGCCTACAACTCACTGAGATTGGAATGGGGACCACGCGGAGGGCCCGTGAGAAGGCGGTCGTCATTCTACCACCAGCCGGCCCGGCCCGTCCGCCGGTTTCGCGGTGCATGCCGCCACGCCGCTCCTGCGCCCCGGGCGCCTGCCTCTGACGCCGCATGATGCCGTCCGCCGATTCGTCCATCTTCGCCGTGCAATCCGTCGGCAAGCGCTTTGGTTACCGCGACGCGCTCAGTGACGTGAGCTTCAGCGTGCCCACGGGCGCGTTTACGTTGATGCTGGGCAGCAACGGCGCGGGCAAGACTACGCTGCTCAAGCTGCTCTCCACCCTGATGCGTCCCAGCAGCGGCACGGTGCTGTTCCGCGGCGAATCCATGACTGCCGCGGCGGCGCGGGTGCGGCAGGACCTGGGCATGATCTCCCACGACAGCCGGCTCTACCTGGATCTCACCGCGCGGGAGAACCTGCGCGTGTTCGGGCGTCTCTATGGTGTGGAGACGCTCAGCGACACCATCGCCTCTGCTCTGGCCGAGGTGCGGCTGGACGATGTGGCGGACGTGCCGGTGCGAGCGTTCTCCAGCGGTATGCTCAAGCGGCTTTCCATCGCGCGGCTCCGGCTTTATCGCCCGCGCGTGCTGCTGCTCGACGAGCCGTATTCCGGGCTGGACCAGGCCTCGATCGCCCTGTTGGACGAGTTCCTGGCGGGCTTCCAAAGCGGCGGCGGCACCACGGTCATGGTGACGCACCAGTTCACAGCAGGCGTGGCCCTGGCGTCGCATGCGCTTGTTTTACATCAAGGGAAGCTCGTGTATAATCAGTCCACGCAAGGCCTCACGCCCGCCCGCTGCGCGGAACTGCTGCAGGAAACCGGGGCTGGTGGAGCCCCCGTGGCGGTGCCGGGACAGGGCTGAGCGTCCTGCCGCATTGCGTCGCGCATTCGTTGCCATATCACGAGGAACAAGACGGTCATGCTGATTTCGGCACTGGGCTGGTTGAGCCTTCTCGGCATCGCCGGTTTGGGCATACTGGTGTTCGGGTTCACGCCCGACGATGCGTACATGGGCTTCTCGCAGAAGATCATGTATGTCCACGTGCCCTCCATGTGGGTTGCCTACTTGGCGTTCTTCGTCGTGTTCTTCTGCAGCATCGGTTACCTCTGGAAGCGCACCGAGATCTTTGACCGGGTGGCCAAGTGCTCAGGGGAAATCGGCGTGCTGTTCTGCGGCCTGGGCCTGCTCACGGGCTCCATCTGGGGCCGGCCCACCTGGGGCACCTACTGGGTGTGGGATGCGCGCCTGACGACCACGCTGATCCTGCTTCTCATCTTCTCCGGCTACGTGCTGCTGCGTGCCTTCGCCCAACCGGGCGAGCAACAGGCGCGGCTGGCGGCGGTGCTGGGCATCGTGGGCTTCCTGGATATTCCGCTGATCCACGTATCGGTGCAGTGGTGGCGTACGCTGCACCAGACCTCCAGCGTGTTCAAGGTGAGCGCCACCGGTGCGCCCAAGCCGGCCATGCCGATGCAACTGTTGGCGCCGCTGCTGATCGGCCTGGCGGTGGCCACGGTGTTCTATGCCTTCCTGCTGCTGTACCGGTTGCGCGTGGAAGGCAGCGTGGAATCGCTGCAGCGCCGTCTGGCCGAGCGTTAGCGCGCCGAAGGCCCGCTCGGCGCCAAGCGAGGCAGGCATTTCCACCTGAACGCGAAAAGCTTGACGCAGATCAACCCCTCGACTGCGGGTTGCGTGTACCGTGGGCATATCAACCCGGCACACGAACCGCACATAGGAGCTCCGGCAGCAGCCATGACCAAGCGTCACTACCAGTTCCTCATCGGCGGGGCCATCATCGCCGCCATCCTGGGTGGTGTGCTCTATCAGAGCCTGCAATCCACCGTCTTCTTCTACACGCCGGCCGAGATCCTCGCGTCGCCGAGCCATTTCCGCGACAAGACGATCCGCATTGGCGCCCTCGTCGTCCGCGACAGCACCCAGTGGGATCCGGACAAGGTGCTGCTCAAATTCCGCGTGACCGAGGACAATCAACACTTTATCCCCGTGGTGTTCACCGGCGTGAAGCCGGATATGTACCGCGAGGGTCAGGGGGTGGTGGTGGAAGGGCGCCTGGACGGCAGCGGCATCTTCCATGCCAGCAATCTGCTCGTGAAGCACAGCGAGAACTATTCCGTCGACCAGGCGAAGCGGCACAACAAGGAAATGATGTACAACACCCTGGCCGGCCAGCAGAACTAAGCGGCCCCTGCGGCCCGTCAATGGAAGGCGCTCAGCCCAATGCTCCCTGATCTTGGCTATGTCTTGCTGACCGCGGCGCTCGCGGTCTCTTTGTACGGCGTGGTTGTTCCGCACCTGGGCGTGGTGCGGAACAACTGGAACCTGGTTCGCTCCGCGCAGTTCGCCACCATCGTGAACTTCGTGCTGGTGGCCGGCGCGAGTGCCGTTCTCATGCACGCCTTCCTGGCGGACGACTTCTCCGTGCGCTTCGTCTGGGAGCACTCCAGCAGTGACCTGCCCCTGTTCTACAAGATCTCCGCGTTCTGGGGCGGTATGGAGGGGTCGCTGCTGTTCTGGGACTTCGTGCTGGCGGCCTTCTCGGCCGTGGTGGCGTACGGCTATCAGCGCAACAACCGCGAGGTCATCCCCTACGTGATCGCCACGTTGAACGTGGTGCACGTATTCCTGCTCTCGCTGCTGGTGACCTACTCCAATCCGCTGGCCACCCAGTCGCCTGTGCCGGTGGAAGGGCGGGGGCTGAACCCGCTGCTGCAGCACCCGGCGATGGCCATGCATCCGCCCATGCTCTACCTGGGCTACATCGCCTTCTCGGTGCCCTTCGCCTTCGCCATCGCCAGCCTTATCCGGGGCAAGCTGGACAACGCATGGGTGGTCTCCACCCGCCGCTGGACGCTGGCCGCGTGGTTTGCACTCACGGTGGGCCTGATGCTGGGCGGACAGTGGGCCTACGAGGAACTGGGCTGGGGCGGCTACTGGGGCTGGGACCCGGTGGAGAACGCTGCGCTGATGCCCTGGCTGACAGGCACGGCCTTCCTGCATTCCGTGCTGCTGCAGGAAAAGCGCAACATGATGAAAGTCTGGAACATGGTGCTGATCATCGTGACCTTCGGGCTCAGCATCATGGGCACCTTCATCGTGCGCTCCGGGGTGCTCAACTCTGTTCACGCATTCGCGCAGTCCAACGTGGGGCCCGCGTTCCTGGTGTTCCTCGCGTTTGCGATGCTGGTGGCCTTCACGCTGATGTTCAAGCGCATCCGCTTGCTGGAATCGCGGCACACGGCGGACAGCCTCGTCAGTCGTGAGAGTGCGTTCCTGCTGAACAACCTGCTGCTGATCGGGATCTGCTTTACCGTGTTCCTGGGCACGGTGTTTCCCCTGTTGGCCGAGGCCATTGGGGGCACCAAGCTGTCCATCCAGGCGCCCTTCTTCAATACCATCGTGGGGCCGCTGGGCATCGGGCTGCTGTTCCTGATCGGCATCGGCACGCTGATCGCCTGGCGCCATTCCACCTGGGACTACCTGGTGCGCAACTTCCGCGTGCCGGTCATCCTGGGCCTGCTCACCTCCGGGGTGCTGTTCGCGCTGGGTATTCACCACCCGGGCGCCCTGATCGTCTTCGGCGGCGCAGTGTTCACCGGCTACATCCTGGGCAGCGACTTCTACAAGGCCGTGCGCGCCCGCGCCTCGCAGATGGAGATCGGCTTTGCCGAGGCGATCGTGGGCACGGTGCGGCGCAACCAGCAGCGCTGGGGCGGCATGCTGATTCACTTCGGCGTGGTGTTCCTCATCGTGGGCGTCTCGGGCAACTGGTTCCACCAGGAGTACAACCTGACGCTCACCGAGAACCGACCGGTCACGGTGGGCAGCTACAAGCTGCTGTTCAAGGGGCAGCGTACCGAGAAGAAACTCAACGCCACCCTGCACGAGGCGGTGATCGAGGTATACCGGGATGGCGAACTCGTGGACACGCTCAAGCCCGCGCGCAGCTTCTATCCCACGCAGCCCGAGCCGCTCACGGAAGTGGCGATCCACCGCACCGTGCGCGAAGACCTGTACCTGGTGCTGGCCTCGGAGAACCAAGGCGGCACGGTGACGATTCGCGCCCTGATCAACCCGTTGGTGATGGTCGCCTGGTTCGCCTTCCCGTTGTTCACGCTGGGTACGGCCATCGCGATCTTCTATAAGCCGCGGCGGCTGGAGGAGCCGGTCACCGAAGACCGGCTGGGCTATATCTGAGGCAGGCGCCCGCCGCGGCGCTGCAGCGATTGAGAGTTAGTCGGCCATGCTGAAGTCATGGAAGTTCTGGGCGGTGGTCGCCGTGATTGGCGGCCTTACCGCGATGTTCGCTTCGGGATTCGGGCACGACCCCAAGCTCGTGCCATCGCCCCTGGTGCATCGTCCGGCGCCGGGCTTCAAGGTGACCGAGCTGAATACGGGGGCCCCGCTTTCCCTGGAGAGCCTGAAGGGTACGCCGTTCGTGCTGAACTTCTTCGCCTCCTGGTGCGTGGCCTGCCGCGATGAGGCACGGCTGCTGGAGTCGGCCTATCTGCGCTGGGGCCAGGACCCCAGCAAGCTGCGCGTGATCGGCATCGCCATCCAGGATACGCCCGAGGCGGCTCGCGCCTTCGCCAAGCGCTACGGCAAGACCTACTACCTCGCGCTGGATGATGCGGCGGGCGATGTCTCGCTGAACTACGGCCTGTATGGCGTGCCCGAGACCTTCTTCGTGGACGCCAAGGGGATCATCCGCTACAAACAGATCGGCGCCGTGACGCCGGAAGTGCTGGAAGAGCAGATTCCCAAGCTGATTGCATCAAGAGAGCAGCCATGACACCGATGAGCCATCAGAGGCGCTTGAGGCGCCTGGTGCTCGCCGTGGCGGCGCTGCTGCTGCTGGCGGTGCTGGCCGGGCCGGCCTGGGGCCTCAGTGATCGCGAGATCGACCTGCGTGTGCAGGGCATCACGGAAATGCTGCGCTGCCCCACCTGCCAGGGCATTTCGGTCAGGGACTCGGAAGCCAGCTTCTCCCAGCAGATTCGCGCCAAGGTGCGCCGGATGGTGGAGGAAGGCCAGTCCGATGACGATATCAAAGCCTATTTTGTCTCGCGCTACGGCGAGTGGATCCTGCGTGCCCCGCCGGCGCAAGGGCTGGGCTTGGTTGTGTGGTTGGCGCCTCTCGGCGCCCTGGTGCTGGCTGGCGGCCTGATCGGCTGGCGGCTCTATCGCAGCCACCAGAACCCGACGGAGCGCCTGCATCAGGAGGACAAGGGCTCTCTGACCCCGGATCAGCGCGAGCGCATCGCGCGAGACCTGCAGCGCTTCGAGGAGGAGGATTAGCCCCCCGCCATGTGGATGCTTGTCGCCGCCGTACTGCTGTTGCTCGTCCTCGCGGGCGTGATCGGCTACCCGCTGTTCATGACCCGTCTCGAGCCCTACGCCCTGCCGGACCTGCCGGACGAGTCCTTCAGCGAGCGCGATGCCCTGTTGGAAGCCCTGAGCGACCTGGAGGAATCGTACCACGCCGGCAAGGTCTCCGAGACCGACTATTCGGCGCAGAAGCAGCGCCTGGAGCTGCAATACATCGAAGTGACGGAGGGCGGGGCCTCCGACGCGTGAGGCACACCGGCCCCGCCGTGCCCCCATGTCGCTGTATTCCTTGATTCGTCCCCTGCTGTTCGCCTTGCCCCCGGAGACGGCGCATCGCGCCGTGCTGCACGGCTTGGCGGGCATGGCGCGCCTGCCCGGCAGCGGGCCGCTGCTTCGCGCGCTGGGTGGCGCACCGGATGCGGCGCTGCAGGTGGAACTGTGGGGGCTGCGCTTCCCCAATCCCGTGGGTGTGGCTGCCGGGCTGGACAAGGACGGCGTGGCCCTGGCGCCCTTGCTGGCGCTGGGCTGCGGGTTCGTGGAGGCGGGCACCGTGACGCCCCGCCCGCAGCCGGGCAATCCCCGCCCGCGCCTGTTCCGGCTGCCGGCGGACCGCGCGCTGATCAACCGCATGGGCTTCAACAACGCCGGCACCGCGGCCCTGGCCGGCCGCCTGCAGGCCCTGCGGGCCGCCTGGCCCGGGGCCATCGTCGGCGTGAACCTGGGCAAAAACCGGGATACCCCGCTGGAGGCCGCGGCGGGGGACTATGTGGCCGCCCTGCAGCCCGTCTATGCACTGGCCGACTATCTGGTGATCAACGTCAGCTCGCCCAACACGCCGGGTCTGCGCGGCCTGCAGGCTCGCGCGGAGCTGCAGGCCACGGTGAGCGCCGTGGCCGCCGCACGGGCCCGCCGCGTTGAGGCCGGGGAGCGGCGGGTGCCCCTGCTGGTCAAGGTGGCCCCGGAACTGGACGAGGCGGCCCTGGCGGACGTGGTGTCCGTGGCGCTGGATACGGGGTGTGACGGGCTGATCGCCACCAATACCACGCTCTCCCGAGAGGGGCTGCGGAGTCCGGCGCGCGATGCGGCCGGTGGGCTGAGCGGTGAGCCGCTGCGGCCGCTGGCGTTGCGGTCAGTGGCGACCCTGTACCGGCTCAGCGCCGGGCGCCTGCCGCTTGTGGGTGTGGGGGGCATCGCCAGCGCGGAGCATGCCTACGCGTTGATCCGCGCCGGCGCCTCCCTGGTGCAGGTGTACACGGGGCTGATCTACGAGGGGCCAGGGCTGATTCGCCGCGTCCGGCGCGGGCTGGTGCACCTGCTGACGCGGGACGGATTCTCATGCGTGGCCGAGGCCGTGGGAACGGCTGGCCGAACCTGAACCGGGATGTGCTGATGGGTGGTTTGTTGCGAACCGCGTGCGCGCTGCTGGCGGCGCTGTTGATGTTGCCCCTGGCTGGAGTGTTGGCCGCCCGCGCCGCGGAGGCCCCACCGCTCAAGGTGGCCCTGCAACCGGTGCTGACCCGGCAGACGCTCCAGCGTCCCGTATTTCTCACCTCTGTCCCGGATGGCTCGGGCGATCTGGTGGTGGTGGAGCAGCGGGGGGTCATCTGGCGCTTTGGGCCCAACGATTCGGGCGCCAGCGTGTACCTGGATGCTCGCGACCGCGTGAGCACGGCCGGCAACGAAGAGGGCCTGCTCTCCATCGCGTTCGCCCCTGACTTCATCCACAACCGCACGTTCTACGTCTTCTATTCCGACAGGCAGCCCCGTCGCACGGTGGTGGCGCGCTATCTGGCTGCAGCGCCGGGCCACCGGGCGCCCCCCACGGCGGAGGAGGTGGTGCTGGACGTGCGGCAGCCCTACGCCAATCACAACGGCGGCCAGCTTGCCTTCGGGCCGGATGGCATGCTCTACGTGGGCCTGGGGGATGGCGGCTCGGCGGGCGATCCCCATCACAACGGCCAGAACCGCGCGACGCTGCTGGGCAGCATCCTGCGCCTCGACGTCAGCCGTCAGGCCGGTGGCCATGCCTATGCCATCCCGCCGGACAACCCCTTCGTCAGTGCGCGCGACCACAGCCGTCACGAGATTTGGGCGTACGGCCTGCGCAATCCGTGGCGTTTCAGCTTCGACCGCAAGACCGGCGACCTGTGGGCCGGGGATGTGGGCCAGAATGCGGTGGAGGAGGTGGACCGCATCGTGCGGGGCGGCAACTATGGCTGGAACGTCATGGAGGGCACGCAGTGCTACGACCCCGCGCAGGGCTGCCGGCGGGGCGGACTGAAGCTGCCCATCAGCGAGTACACTCACAACCAGGGCGTCGCCGTAACCGGCGGGTACGTCTATCGCGGCAAGGCGATTCCGGGGCTGTACGGACGCTACGTGTTCGGGGACTATGGATCGGGGCAAATCTGGAGCATCCCCGCGGATGCGAAGCAATTGACCCCGCCGGAGCCGCTGCTGCGCACCCAACTGGCGATCTCCTCGTTCGGCGAGGATGCCGCTGGTGAACTGTACGTGCTGGATCACCAGGGCGGCCATATCTACCGCCTCGTGCCGGCGCCCTGAGCGCCCGGGCGAGGCACCTCCTTCTCCCCTTTGGAGCCCCCATGCAGGAGCTGATCGCATTTGCCACAGAACTAGCCCAGGCCAGCGGACGCCTCATCCTGGACTACTACAATCAGAGCCTGCGCGGGGCCGGGCCGGCCGTGATCACCAAGGCGGACGCAACTCCGGTCACCGCGGCGGACCGCGAGGCCGAGGAGCTCATGCGAGGCATGATCGAACAGCGCTACCCGGAGCACCAGGTGCTGGGCGAGGAAGGCGGTACCAGCGGGGCGCAGGATGCCACGCGCCAGTGGGTGCTGGACCCCATCGACGGCACCAAGTCCTTCGTGCACGGCGTGCCGCTCTTTGGCACGCTGATCGCGCTGCTGGAGGAGGGGCGGCCGGTGCTGGGAGTGATCCACCTGCCCGCCACGGGAGAGCTGATGATCGGCGCCGAGGGGATGGGCACTACCGTGAACGGCCGGCCCGTGCACGTGCGCCAGACCGAACGCCTGGAGGACGCCACCTTCGCCTTCACGGACTCGGCCCAACTGCACCGGCTGGGGCTCACCGAGGGCTTCCTGGAAATGCAGCGGCGTGTGCGTCTGACCCGTGGCTGGGGCGATTGCTATGGGCACTTTCTCGTGGCCGCCGGACGCGCGGACATCATGATGGACCCCGTGCTGAGCGTGTGGGACGTGGCCGCGCTCAAGCCCTGTGTGGAGGGCGCCGGAGGCCGGCTCACGGAGCTGTCGGGCGACAATCCGCCCCTGGGCAAGAGCGCGCTTTCCACCAACGGGCGCTTGCACGAGGCCGTGCTGGAAGTGCTGCGCGGACGGTCAGGCGGTTGAGACGGCGGGGTGTGGCGAGGCTTGGGCAGGCGGCCGGCGGCAAGCCACGCGGGGGGCGCTGGAGTCCGCGGCACTCAGACCAGCGCGTGGCCCCCATTGTCGCGAGATGGACGCTGGAGGGCGCCATCGACGAGCAGATCGCTCAACTTGATCGAGCCCAGGAAGGCACGCATGCGATCGTGCAGGATATGCATGGGGGAGACGATGTTGCAGCGGTCGATCAAGGAACAGCGGCGGTCGTCTTCCTCTCGCAGGCACTCGGTGAAGGCCAGGGCATGGCCCTCGATGATTTCGATGAAATCGCCAAAGGTGACGTCCATCACGTGATCCTGCAGCCGGTAGCCGCCGTGTGCCCCCTGCTCAGATTTGACCAGGCCCTCGGCATTGAGAATGCGCATCACGTGGGCCACCGGATCGAAAGGCGTACCGAACCGGTCACAGATCTCACGAACCGAGGTAAGCTGGCCCTTGGGTTTGCTGAGCATGTGCTTCAGCGCGACGAGACCGTATTCGACCTTGCGGTTGACTTTAAGCAATTCTTACCCCTGCTTGAGCAAGCACTGTGCGATGTCCGCCACCATCGAATGAAGGCTAATGAACGATGAAACGTCGGAATCTGCTCGGTGTGCCCCGAAAGCCCCCAGAACTTGACCAAAATATCCGCATTTAGTGCAGAGTTCAAGCATGCGATGGCTGCAATGGATGCCTGAGGTCCCGTATGGAAGCCGCCTGAACCGGATGCCGCTAAGGTCCAGCGCGGGGGTGCCGTCGGCCGCCGGCCGTTGGTTGGCCCGGGTGCTGTGTCGCGGAAGTGCCCTGCTGGCCTGCGGACTGGCGCTGTGGGTGATGGCGCCGGGCCAAGCGCGGGCCGTGGAGTTGTGTAGCCGGGAGGGACGCACGCTCATGCGCTCGGTACACATTCGCGAATCGCAGATCCGGGCCCTTTGCGAGAAGGAAGCCCGGGCCGCCGCGCCGCTGACCCTGCGCGTTTCCCGCACAGTGGATGAACTGGGCCATTGCCGCGTGACGCTGGCCCTGGTGAACAACTCCACACTCTATCTCAATGCGCTGGTGCTGACGGTGGAAGAGGCGCGCTACGTGCCGTTCGCCTTCCGCAATATCACCCCAGGTGGCACAGGCTATGCTTCCAGCAATAGCCGGATCCTGATGGCGTGCAGCGAGTTGCGCGAGCTGCGTCTGGTTTTTCACTGGCCGCCAAGTCTGCGTATCGGTGACCGCTCGCCGGATGGTCAGCAACTGCTGTACTATCGTCCCTACCTGCTCGATTCGCGTCTAGCGTGGAGTCAATCCGGGAGCGAGGGCTCGCCATGAATGCACAGCGCTGTCGGGTCAAGGAATGCGGTGCCGTGGTCTACCTCCTGCCGCTACGGGAGGGGGAGATCGCGGTGGATCCCCAGCCGCTCGAGGTGGTTGTGCCCGAGGGCGAGCGCTACCGCGTGATTACGGCCTATCAGCCGCACTGGATGACCTGCGTGGACATCTCCACGCGGGGGCGCCATCACCAACCGCACCGCGCTTGACCCCCATGCCTTCTCAATGCCGAGCGGGACTGCACCGGTGGCGCGCAGCCCCCACATTGCGGGCTGCCCTGCTGACCGCCCTGCTGACCGCCCTGCTGCTGGTGGCTGGGTGCAGCGAGCCGCGCCCCACGGGCGAGCTGCTGGGCATTCAGGACGATCAGCACACCATCGCCAACCCGGGCAAGATTGGTGCCTCGGCCACAGGGCGGGGTTGTGCCGTGACCTACAATGAGGCCTTGACGTCCGCCCAGCGAGTCGCGCAATTTAACCTGCGCACGTTGACGGGGGAGGCACGATACAATGTGCGCTTCGAGGTGGTGAGCGCGACGGAGACCCCGCAGGGCTACTGCGTGGTGCTTTCCGCGCGCGCGATGGAGCCCATCCCGCACGAACGCTAGTCCGGCACGCCACCATCAGTCGCCCCGCCGGGGCCACACGCACCAGGGAGGGAAGTGCCCATGGCATTGGGAGTCTCCAGCTATTCGGATGGCCGGCGCAGGCGTGCCGAACCGGGCCCCTATGGCCCGCGGCATCCCCTGTTGAACGCGCTGGGGCGGCTGGAGGCAACGCTGGCCCATGCATGGCCGCTGCTGCGGCTGCCGCTAACGGTGCTGGCTGTCGTGCATTTGGTGCTGGTGGCGCTCTTTCCCGGCGGCCAGAATGCCCTCTTCGGTCTCACGACCCAGGACACGCCCACCTACGCCTCTCTGTTCCAGGTGCCCGATACGCTGGGCTTCTACACCGCGGACGGCACGGACGGCTTCCTCGTCTACAAGATCTACACGCAGGACGGTGGCATGGTGAACGGAGTCTTCCCCGATACCCGTGTTGCGCCCCGGCTGCGGTACGATCGCTGGGCCACTGCGGGCAATGCGGCCAGCGGCCCCTATCCGGAGCTGCAGGACTACGTGGTGAATTACGTGCTTAAGCAACTGCCCAGCCCGCCGCTGCGCATGGAGCTGTTCGCGGGCCACTGGACGTGGGATCGCAACAGCCTCACCTTCCCCTGGCCCGGGCAAGGGCCGGATACCACGCTGGAGCTACACCGCCTGGGGAACTACAACGGGCTGACGCGCACCTGGGAACCGTCCGGCAAGGAGGACAAGCGCAAGTGAGGCCTCACCAGTCCCTGGCCCGCCGTGCCTATTCCGCCTGGCTGACATTCTGGTTCCCGGCGCCTTCGCCGCGCGGCAAGTTGGCCTTGCTCCGCATTGGCACGTCGCTGATCCTGCTCTACGTGCTGTTCGTGCGCTCGTTCGATCTGCAGGATGGCCTTTCGCGCGCCATCTGGAGCAATCCGGTGACGCGCCAGGCGTTGGACCCGATCGGCTGGCCGTTCACGGTGTTCCATTGGGTGGATGGCACCTGGTGGCTGTGGAGCATGCATGTGCTGGCCATGCTGGTGGCCGGGGCCCTGCTCGCCGGTGTGCTGACGCCGCTGATGGCGGCCTTGAGCCTGGTGTTCCAGCTCTCCTACGCCCATTCCAACCCCGCCATGCTGCTGGGTGTGGATGGCCTGCTGATCCTGGCGCTGGCCTACCTTTCGTTGGTGCCGAGTGGCCGTGTGCTGGGCGTGTTCGGGAGGGTGGAGCCGGACTATCCGCAGTATCCACCGTACCTAGCCTACCTGCAGGATGAGCTGCCGCCACGCCCGGAACAAGGCCTGCCCTGGAGCTCGCTGCCGGTGCGCATGCTGCAACTCCATCTGAGCATCCTGTACCTCCACTCCGGGCTCAGCAAGCTCACCACGGACTGGCTGGCCGGTACGGCGTTGTGGCATCCGCGTCTGGTGGCGCTGGGGGCGCTGGTGCCGCTCAACACGCTGCAGTCCGTGCCGTACCTGACGAGCCTCATCACCTATGGCTTGGTGCTGTTCGAGCTCTTCTATTGCGTGCTGGTCTGGGTGCGCCCCGTCCGCTATCCCATGCTTGCCTTGGCCGTGGTGGTGCACCTGTCGGTGGGCATTGCCTGGGGGTTGCTGCCGTTCAACCTGCTCATGATCGTGCTCAACCTGGCCTTCGTTCCGCCGGCACATCTGGAAAGCCTTGTGCGCTTTATCCGGCCGCTGCTTGTGCTACCCTGGGTGGCTAACGACGCGCGCGACTAGGCACGCCTCAGCGGCTGGCCGGCCGGAACCGGACGGCCCGCGCAACCGTGAAGGATCTTCTTCGTTCTGGACCGCCGCCGATGCAAGGCAAGTCGCTCACCGCCTACTTGTACCTCGCCGCCACCTTCGTTGCGGCGATGATCGCGGCCAACGTTGTCGCCACCAAGATTATCGTGCTGGGCGGGCTGGTGGCGCCGGCCGGCGTGCTGGCCTATTCGATCACCTTTGCCGTGACGGACATCGTCTGCGAAACCTGGGGCAAGGAACGCACCCAGACCATCGTCCGCGCGGGGTTTGTCGTGCAGGTGCTGGTGTGGCTGCTGATCACGCTGGCGGTCGTCGTGCCCCCGGCCCCCTTCTGGGCGGAGCACCAGGCGGCCTATGCGAGCGTGCTGCTCGGCGGAACCAGTCGCATCATCGTGGCCAGCCTGATCGCCTACGCGTGCAGCCAGACCTTCGACGTATGGATCTTCAACCGCATCAAGCAGGCCACTGCCGGGCGCCACCTGTGGCTGCGCAACAACGTGGGCACAGCGCTATCGCAGACGTTGGATACCGGGCTATTCATCACCATCGCCTTCTACGGCAAGACCGATCTGATGCCGCTGATCGGCGGTCAGTTGCTCGTGAAGTGGATCATCGCCCTGCTGGATACCCCCGTCGTCTATGCCGGCGTGTACCTGCTGCGCCGGCTGCTCCAGCCCCCTGCCGCGGCCCAGGCCACCGCCTGAGCGCGCCCCAGGGGCCACCCCTGCTTGACATCGCCCGCGTGCAGCGGGAAGGCTGACAGCACCGCTCCGGGGTCAACCGGGGCCGGGGCCGCACCCTTCTGCCGCCAATCGGAGCCTGCCCGCCATGAAGATCACGGACCTGACCGCGCACGCCTTCGCCGTGCCTTCCAAGCGCACCAGCCACGATGTGCCCTGGGTATGGGGCCGTGCCGCCCAGGTGTATGTGGAGCTGAAGACCGAAGATGGGCTGGTGGGCATTGGCGAGTGCTTCGCCTATGGAGTACCGCAGGCCGTGGCCGCCGCGGTGACGCATTCCATCAAGCCCTTGGTGATGGGGGAGGACGCGCGGCAGATCGCCCAACTCACCCACAAGATGTTCCAGAAGACGCACCTCTGGGGCCGCTATGGCGTCACGACCTTCGCCATCAGCGGTGTGGAGATGGCCCTGTGGGATCTGGCGGGCAAGCGCGCCGGCAAGCCCCTTTATGAGCTGCTGGGGGGCGCGGCCAGCACGCAGGTGCCGGCCTACGCCTCTCTCGTGCGCTACCCGGAGGGGCACGCGCAGATCGAAATCGATGCGGAGCGGGCCATGGGCGAGGGTTACACCATGCTCAAGATCCACCAGGTCACCGCGGAGAGCGTGGGCATGGCCCGCCGCGTGATCGGGCCGGACGTGCCGCTGACGGTGGACATCAACTGTGAGTGGAGCCCCTTCCGGGCCATCGAGATGGCCGATGCCATGAACGAGTATGGCCTGTACTGGCTGGAGGAGCCGGTCTGGCCTCCGGAGGACTACGCCGGACTCGCGCAGGTGCAGGCCACCAGCGGTGTGCCCCTCTCCGCCGGAGAGAACTGGTGCACCGACTGGCAGTTCAAGCAGGCGATGGATGCCGGTGCCGTGACGTTCGTGCAGCCCAGTGTGACCAAGGTCGGCGGCATCGCCGAATGGCTCAAGGTGGCCCACCTGGCGCGCGTCAGCGGCTTTGAGATGGCGCCGCACTCGCCCTACTTCGGGCCTGGCTTCGTGGCCACGCTGCATCTGATCGCGCACACGGGCCAGCCGCGCTGGGTGGAGCGCATTTACTTCGACCTGGAAGTCCCGCTGTTCACCGAGCCGTTGAGTTTCGCGGGAGGCAGCTTTTCCGTGCCCCAGGGCCCGGGTCTGGGTATCGAACTGGACTGGAAGACACTGGAGAGCTTCCGCCTCAAGGACGCCTGAGCCCGCCGCCCCGCGGTGGCCCAGGCGCGGTCTCCGCAGGTGGGCGCGGCCGCTGTCTCCTCAGCCCAGCGCGCCCAAGAAGTCCGTGAGTGCCTGGGCCGTCTCCCGCGGCTTTTCCACCCAGAAGAAGTGCGCGGCCTCCGGCAGGAGGTTCAGCTTGGCTCTGGGGATGCGCTCGGCCATGCGCCGGGAGTTCTCCGCAGGGATGAGCCGATCCTCGGCGCCCGTGATCACTAGCGTGGGTGCCTGGATGCGCTCCAGGTCGTCACAGGCGTCGAAGGCCTCGATGGCCGCCAGGTGCCCTTTCACTGCGTGCACGGGCGTGGGACTCTCGTTGACGATCTCGAACAGACGATCCAGCAGGGGCCGGTTGACGGCACGGAAGGCATCCGTCACGTAGGCCTCCTCCTGCCGGCGGGCCACCTCGCGGGCATCCATCTGCGCGTCGGGCAGCAGCCGCAGCAGCTCCCAGATGCGCTTTTCCGGCGGCACACTGCCCTTGCCGCAATTGGTGCAGCCCAGCGCCAGCCCGTGCACCCGCTGCGGGTGCCGCGTGGCCACGCGCTGCGCGATCATGCCGCCCATAGACGTGCCGAAGACGTGCGCGCGGGGAATGTGCAGGGCCTCCAGCAGCGCGGCGCAGTCGTCGGCGAAGGCCTCGATGGTGTAGCCGTCCTCCGGCTTGTCGGAATCGCCCGTACCGCGATTGTCGAACAGGATCATCTGGAAGTGTGGCTCCAGGGCCTCCAGGAGCGGCTCCAGCCACACCACGCGGCTGCGCCGGAAGCCGTTGATCATCAGCAGGGGCGGGCCGTGCCCGCGCAGCTCGTAGTCCAGCGCCAGGGCGCCGGCGTTGATTCGCGTCATGGGACGATCCTCAGGGGGAGTGGTCGCAGGCGGTGCCAGGCGCGCCGCCAGGGTCCATACCTGCGACAAACCGGGGGCAGCGGTCAACCGCGTTCTGGAATCGTGCGCGCGACTGTGCTGCCGGGGGCTTGGCGCGATACTCCGGGTGTGGTACCGCGGCTCGGTGGCGGGACCGTGCCATGGCCGTGGCGCTCTGCTATGATCCGGCCACGGCATGGCGGTGTGGAGAGCCGCGGGAGCATGCCGGCACCGCGCCGGACGGCCAGATGCGCCGGTCCGGCTCAGGGGCAGGGGGAGCGATGGAGCGAGGCACCGCTGCATTGCAGGCACTGGACGAGCTGCGTGAGCACCTGCCGTTCAGGGCTATGAGTTCGGCCGCCCTGGCCGAGCTGGCGCAGAACCTTACCGAGACGTTCTATCCGGACGGCGAGGCGATCATGACGCCCACCGACGGCGTTCCGCAGCGCCTGCTCATCGTGAAGCGGGGGCGTGTGCGCGGTGCACGGGCAGCCGGTAATGGCCGTCCCCCCACGGATACGCGGGAGGTGAGCGCGGGGGATGCCTTCCCCATCCGCGCGCTGCTGGAGCGCCGCCCGGTGACGCTGCACTATCGGGCGGCGGAGGATACCTTCTGCTACGAGGCGCCGGACACCACCTTCCATCGCCTGCTGGAGACCAGCCCGGAGTTCCTGGAATACTGCTCGCAGCGCATGCAGGCTCTCGTGCGCGCCGCCGAGGAGGAATCGCGCACGCTGACCCACCGCGACGTGGTGGAGCAACTCCCGCTCACCACGCCCCTGCACGAGGTTGTGCGGCGCGCGCCCGTCACCTGTCGGCCGGAGACGCCGCTGGCCGAGGCCTTCGAGCGCATGGTGCGCGAGCGCGTGAGCAGCATCGCGGTGGTGGATGCGGATGGGCGGCCGCTGGGCATCTTCACCGTTCGCGATCTGTTGCCGCGCGTGGTGTTGCCGGGCCTTGGCCTGGAGGGGCGCATGGGGCGCGTGATGACCGCCCCAGCCCGGGCACTGGCGCCGGAAGCGCCCGCCTGGAGCGCGGCGCTGGAGATGGCTCGCCACGGCATCGGGCACCTCTGCGTGGTGAAGGACGATCGGCTGGTGGGTGTGGTCTCGGAGCGCGACCTCTTCCCCATGCAGCGGGCGCGGCTGGTGCCGGTGACCCGCGCTATTGTGGAGGCCCCGCACCTGGAGGGGCTGCAGGCGGCCGTGCAAGGCATCGACGCCCTCATCAACCAACTATTGGCGCAGGGCCTGGGGGCTATCCCTCTCAGCGACATCATCACCACCCTGAACGATCACACCACGCGCCGCGCCATCGAGCTGTGCGTGGATGCCCACACCGCCGAGCACGGCCCGCTGCCTTGTGAGTTCACTTGGCTGGCCTTCGGCAGCGAGGGGCGCCAGGAGCAGACGCTCAAGACGGACCAGGACAATGGCATGCTGCTGCGGCTGGAGCCCGGGCAGAGCGCCGAGGAGGCGCGCCAAGCCCTGCTGCCGCTTGCGCGGCGCATCAATGCCGCCCTGGAGACCTGCGGCTTCCCGCGCTGTCCGGGCAACATCATGGCGGAGAACCCGGCCTGTTGCCTGTCGCTGGAGGAATGGCGCGACCGCTTCGCCCGCTGGGTGGACCAGGGCGCACCGGAGCACCTGCTGGATGCGTCCATCTTCTTCGACCTGCGGCCGCTATACGGCGACCCGCTGCCGGTGCAGGCGCTGCGGGACTGGCTGAGCGCCCGCGTGCCGCGCAATGAGCGGTTTCTGCACCAGATGGTGGCCAATGCCCTGCGCAACCGGCCGCCCCTGAGTTGGCTGGACACCATCGTGGTCTCCCGTGGAGGCGAACATCCGCACACGATCAACCTGAAGCTGCAGGGCTCCACGCCCTTTGTGGATGGCGCGCGGGTCTATGCGCTTGCGACGGGGCTGGAGGAGACGAACACCGTGCGGCGCCTGCGCGGGGTGGCGGCGGAGGGCCGCCTGCCCGCGGATGAGGTGGAGGGCTGGGTGTCGGCATGGACTTACCTGCAGTCCATGCGCCTGACACTGCACCAGCGTCAGGCGGCACAGCAGCAGCCCCGCACCAACCACATCAATCCGGACGAGCTGAACAGCCTGGAACAACGGCTGCTCAAGGAAGTGCTGCGGCAGGCGCGTACGTTCCAGTCCCGTCTCGCGCTGGATTATGGCGCCTGAAGCGGAGGCGTCGAAGCCGCTGGGACCGTATCGCAGCGGCGCTGGGAGTCAAAGGGGGAGAAAGACGGCCCATGGGGTGGTGGCGCTGGTTCCGGCCCGATTTGCCGGAAGAACTCGCCCGGCGGGTCGAACGGTGGGACGCTCTGCCTGCGCCGGACCCAAATATTCCGCTGGACAGGGCACAATTTGCCGTAATAGATGTTGAAACCACAGGGTTAGTCCCCACGCGCGACGCCATGCTTTCTATCGGCGCCGTGGTGCTGCGGGACAGGACCTTGAAATTGGGGGAAAGTTTCCATTGCTACATCGCTCCGGAACGGCGGGGGTCCCGGGAAAATATACTGGTACACGGCATTGCGCCAAGCCAGCAGGCGCAAGGTGTGCCTCCGACTACCTGCCTCATCGACTTCCTCGAGTTCTGCGGAAGGGAGCCGTTGGTGGCATTTCATGCGCCGTTTGACCGCGCCTTTCTAGCCAGGGCGGTTCGCCGCCGGCTGGGCGTTCGGCTCAGGAATCCGTTCCTGGACGTCGCATGGCTATTGCCTGCACTCTTCCCTGATGCCCTTGGGCCCAGAGCCGGTCTGGACGACTGGGCCCAGCACTTCCACATCCACATTCCACGCCGCCACACCGCGGATGCCGACGCCCTCGCGACCGGGGAACTGACCCTGGTAGCGCTGGCGGAGGCTCGGCGGCGGCGCGTGCCCAACGTGCGTGCATTGGCCGCACTCGCACGCCGGACGGCGCAGCTCGCGCCGCCGGGCTTCAGCGGGCTCGTGTGACGCCCGGCCGCACCATCGGCAAAGGTCACACCTACCCTTTGCAAGTGGAAAGGAGGATGCCGTGCAAATCACAGAAAGGATGCGTGAATACTGGCAGCGGAATCTGCGGTTGACGTGGATCCTGCTGGCGATCTGGTTCTTTGTCACTTACGTGGTGGCCTTCTTTGCGCCGGCCCTGAACAACATCGTGATTCTGGGCTTTCCCTTGGGCTATTACATGGCCGCTCAGGGTGCGCTGATCGTCTACGTGGTGCTGATCTTCATCTACGCGAAGAAGATGAATGCCATGGACCGCGAATACAACGTGCACGAGGAGGGCTAACCGATGGCCAACGGCTCTACCACCGCGAAAGGCGGCGATGCATTTATCAAGAACCTGCCCAAGATCTACGGCTTCTACACCGGCGGGTTCATTTTCTTCATCATTGCGCTGTCCATCGGCGAATGGCTCGGGCTTCCCAACCGCTTCATCGGTTGGACGTTCATGGTGGCGACGGTGGGTCTCTACGCCGTCATCGGCATCCTCAGCCGCACCGCGGATGTAGCCGAGTACTATGTGGCCGGACGCCGGGTGCCGGCCATCTTCAATGGGATGGCCACCGGCGCGGACTGGATGTCGGCTGCATCGTTCATCGGGCTGGCCGGTGGACTGTACGTGCGCGGGTATGACGGCCTCGCCTTCATCATGGGCTGGACGGGCGGCTATGTGCTGGTGGCCCTGTTCCTGGCGCCCTATCTGCGCAAATTTGGCCAGTTCACGATTCCTGACTTCCTCGGCGCCCGGTACGGCGGCAACATTGCCCGCACCATCGGCATCGTCGCGACCGTCACGGCCTCCTTCACCTACGTGGTGGCCCAGGTGACGGGCGTCGGGATCATCATGAGCCGCTTCCTGGATATCCCCTTCGGGGTGGGGGTGTTCATCGGTCTGGCCGGCATCCTGGTGTGCTCGTTCCTGGGCGGGATGCGTGCCGTTACGTGGACCCAGGTGGCCCAGTACATCATCCTCATCATTGCCTACCTCGTGCCGTTGGTGTGGATGTCCACGGCCGTGACCGGCGTGCCCATCCCGCAACTGATGTACGGCAAGGTGCTGCAACAGATCACCGAGCTGGAAGGCACCCTGGGGGTGGCGAGGCACTATGTGCAGCCGTTTACCGTATTCAATATCTGGAACTTCATGGCGCTCACCTTCTGTCTCATGGTGGGTACCGCGGCGCTGCCCCACATCCTGATGCGCTACTACACCACGCCGAGCGTGAAGGAAGCGCGGAACTCGGTGGGTTGGTCGCTGTTCTTCATCTTCCTGCTCTACTTCTCGGCACCGGCCTACGCGGCCTTCGCCAAGTACGAGGTCTACAGCCACGTGGTCGGTTCGCAGATCGCGCAACTGCCCAACTGGGTGAGCCTTTGGTCGCACGTGGGTCTGGTCAAAGTGTTGGATGCCAACAACGACGGCATCCTGCAGTTGTCCGAACTGACCATCCACCCCGACGCAATCGTGCTTGCGACGCCGGAGATCGCGGGTATGCCCTACGTCATCGCGGGCTTGGTGGCCGCGGGCGGTTTGGCCGCTGCGCTCTCCACGGCTGATGGTCTGCTGCTGACCATCTCCAACTCGCTGTCGCACGACCTGTACTACAAGATGATCGATCCGGAGGCGTCCACGTTGCGCCGGTTGGCTATCGCCCGCACCCTGCTGCTCGTGGTGGCATTGGTCGCAGCCTACGTGGCAAGTCTACGGCTGGGGAACATCCTGGCTTTCGTCTCCTACGCCTTCTCGATCGCGGCAGCGTCATTCTTCCCGGCACTGGTGCTGGGCATTTTCTGGAAGCGAGCCAATGCCGCCGGCGCAGTGCTGGGCATGCTGGCGGGCTTCCTGATCACCATGTACTACCTGCTGAAGGTGGGCTTCATGCATGGTGAGATGTGGTTCGGCACGAGCGCGCTGTCGGCCGGCGTGTTCGGCATTCCCATCGGGTTCCTGGTCATTATCGTGGTGAGCCTGCTCACCTCGCCACCCGATGCGCAGACGCAGGACCTGGTGGAATCGGTGCGGTATCCCACCATCCGCTGACGGCTGTAACCCACACCGCCTTCCGGGCATCCAGCCCGGAGGGCGGAATTCGATCTTGCCGGGGCGGCCCCGAGCGGTCGTCCCGCCCTTCCATCGTCAGTGCCGTGATCTCCTTCAGGGTGTTGCAGGTTCTGCTGATCGCAGTGGGGTTCTACACGTGGACCCTGATCGGCCAAGCCGTTCTGTTCCTGTTCGTCGGCAGCCAGGGAGACCGCAATGTGGTCTACCGGTTGTTCCGCCAAATCAACTTCCCCGTGGTGTGGGTTACGCGGCGCATCACGCCGCGCTTCGTGGCGGACTTCCACATCGGCTTCGTGGCCTTCGCGCTGCTGATCGTGCTGCGGGTGCTGATATACGTGCTGTTCTATCGCGCCGGGGCGGTGCCCACGATCACGCCGACCGGCGGGTAGCCGCCGCGCGGGCTTGTCGTGTGGTGCCCGGCAGTCCACTTAGGGCGATTCGGTCTCGTCGGCCAGCCATTGCAGGTAGGCGGGGTTGCCGCCCTCAATGGGGAGGGCCACGACGCAGGGACAGGTGTAGCTGTGCAGGGCCTGGACGCGCTCGGTGAGCCGCTCCAGCAGCTCGGCCCGGGTCTTGGCGATCAGCACCGTCTCCTGCTCCTCCTGCACGGCGCCCTCCCACCAGTATAGCGAGTGCATGCCGGGCAGGATGTTCACACAGGCTGCCAGCCGCTCCTCCACCAGCGTGCGGCCAATGCGGCGGGCCTCTTCGGGGCTGCCCGCGGTCATGTAGACAAATCGGAATGCCATGGGCCTCTCAGGGGGAGGGGGCGCGGATGAGGTGCCTTTAGCGAGGATCGGGGCCTAGATGATCTCGCTCCAGAACTCCTCGTCGAATACCTCGGGGTCCACCTCCTGCTGCGGGAAGTCGGCCAGCTCCTGGGAGATGCCGGCCTGCAGGAACGAGCTGACCCAGCGAAACACATCGCTGTTGGCCACGTTGCGCCGCAGGCGCTGCATGCGCTCGGCACGCTCCTGGGGATCCATCTTGTAGGCCTGATAGATCGCCTCGGCCATCGCCTCGCGGTTGTACGGATTCACGAGCAGCGCGCCGCGGCGGAGTTGCGACGCGGCGCCGGCGAACTCGCTGAGGATCAGCACGCCATTGCCGTCCACGGTGGCGGCACAATACTCCTTGGCTACCAGGTTCATGCCGTCGTCCAGCGGGGTGATCAAGGCGATCTCCGCCGTGCGGTAGTAGGCGAGCAGTTCGTTGCGGGAGAGGCTGCGGTAGATGTACTGGATGGGCACCCAGCCCGGCTCCGCGAACTCCCCGTTGATCTCGCCCACCAGCCGCTCAATTTCCGTCTTCAACGCATCGTAGCGGGGGATCTCCTGCCGGCTCGGCACGACCACCTGAATCAGCGTCACGCGGTGGTTCAGCTCAGGGTAGCGCTTGAGGGCCAGCCGCATGGCGTCCAGCTTGTAGGGAATGCCCTTCGTGTAGTCCAGCCGGTCGATCCCCAGGATCAGCGTGCGGTTGCGCAGGGCGAACTTGAGGTTCTTGGATTCCGCTTCCACCTCCGGCTCCTGCGCCCCACGGGCGAAGGACTGGTAGTCGATGCCGATGGGGAAGTAGCCCACGCGCACCTCGCGCCCCTCGAAGCGCGCCACGCTCACAGGGCCTTTGCCGTAGAACTGCACGTCGCGGATCATGGTGCGCACGCACTGCATGAAGTTCCGCTTGTGCCGGTTGGTCTGGAAGCCCAGCAGATCGAAGTTGAGCAGGCTTTCCAGCAGCTGCCGCCGCCATGGCAGCTTGTGGTAGATGTCCGGCGGCGGAAAGGGGATGTGCAGGAAGAATCCAATGGGCACCCGCGCATTGAGGGCCCGCAGCTCCTGCGCCACGTTCATAAGCTGATAGTCGTGAATCCACACGTAGTCGTCCGGCCGCATGTGGTCGTTCACGACCCGGGCAAACTTGCTGTTCACGCGCTGGTAGGCCGTCCAGTAGTCGGGATCGTAGTTGCAGAGAGACTGCAGGCCGTGGAACAGGGGCCACACGACCTCGTTGGAGAAGCCGTAGTAATAGAGGCTCAACTCCTCCTCGGTCAGGCTCACCGGCACCAGCGTGTAGCCGATGCCCCGCGTGGCGCGCTCCAGCACCTGCCGTGCGTCCGGCAGGTGTGGCACGCCCGGCCAGCCGATCCACAGACCGCCCCGGTTCCGTAGCACCGGCCCCAGCGCTGTCACCAGCCCACCGGAACTGGGCTGCACCTGCCAACGCCCGCCGTCCTTCTTCAGCGAGACGGGCAGGCGGTTGGAGACGATGATCAGTCGTTGGTCGCTGGGTTTGCTCATGTACCTTGCCGACAGGCGGCGATCCATTGATCCAGGAAGTCCAGCAGTTCCTCGGGCGGCTTGATCCACCATGCCGCGGCCGTCTCCCGCAGTTCCGGCCGCACCAGCACGCCCAGGCCGTGCGGAGCAATCGCTTCGAATGCGTCCTCGTCTGTCCGATCGTCCCCCAGGTATGCGGAGACCGTCGCGGGGTCGCTTTCCGCGAGGAGTTGGCGCACCGCGGTACCCTTGGAGCGGCCCGGGATGCGTAGCTCGATGCCCCCATCGAACGCATGCACCTCCAAGCCCTGGCAGGCCGCAATGGCCTCCCAGGCATGCTGCACGTGGCCCTGCACCGCGTCCGTCTCCTGGGGCGCGAGTCCCCTCAGGTGAAACGCCAGGCTGGCGGGCTTGCGCTCCAGGCGTTGGGCCCAGCGCACATCCAGCACGTCGTGCGCCTGCGCCAATCCGGCCTCGGCCGCTGGCGGCAGTGGTGCCAGCTCATAGGTGCCGTCCGGGCTCAGGCGCTCCCAGCCATGGGTGCCCCACACCTCCGGTGCGGGCTCCACGGCGGCCAGTTGCAGCACCTCGTGGGCCGTGCGCCCGCTGATCAGGACGACCCGGGTGCCGTGCCCGGCCATCAGCGCGGACAAGCGCTCTCGCACCCCGGGATAGGGCGCGGCCTGATCGCGATCGAGCCGGAACGGCGCCAGCGTGCCGTCGTAGTCGAGCATCAGCACCCGCCGTGACGCAGCACGCACCGCGTCAAAGAACCGCTGCGGCTCCACTCCGGGTTTGAGAATCTGCATGAAAGACGCAGGCGCGGACTCCGGCAGTGCAGGCATGCAGCCGGCTGAATCGGGAACCATCGTCAAGGGACCCGACCACCAGTGCCGCCCCTCTCCCGAATTCCCCATATCTGGTAGCCTACTTATACCGAATTCGTAGGGCGCGGGCAAAATGGCAGTCCGCTCAGCAGGCTGCATGGAGACATACGTCACGCGGTTTTCCCGAGCGCGGGGTGTTCTACGACACCACGCGCACCGCTGTCACGGGCGCCAGGTCCGGGCACGGCGGTCGCGCAGCAAGATCCGGGTGGTCGTGGGCGGCGAGCCTGCCTAGAGTGGGGATAATCGGTGGGGCACACCGCCCCGCCGCGCACAACAAGCCCGATGGGTCCCCATGCACAGCCAAGACTACCGCCGCATCGAGCGGGCCATGCAGTACATGGAGCACCATTATCGCGATCAGCCCAGCCTGGACCAATTGGCCACCAGCGTGGGCCTCAGCCGCTACCACTTCCAGCGCCTGTTCACCCGTTGGGCGGGCATCAGCCCCGGGCGCTTCCTGCACTGCTTGGCGCTGCAGCACGCCAAGGGCCTGCTCGCCGATCGCCAGAGCCTGCTGGATGCAGCCCTGGAGACGGGGTTCTCCGGGCCCGGGCGTCTGCACGATCTGTTCGTTACGTATGAGGCCGTCACGCCCGGTGAGTTCAAACGCCAGGGTGAGCACCTGCAGTTGGCCTACGGCTTCCACGCCACGCCTTTCGGGGAGTGCCTGCTCGCCGTCACGGAGCGCGGCGTCTGTGGGCTTTCATTCGTCGGCGACGACGGGCGCGAAGGGACCCTGGCCGAGCTGCGCGCGCGTCTGCCGCGGGCGACGTTCCACGAGCAGCCTGCACGTACGGATCCGGTGGCCGAGCGCATCTTTGGTGGCGTGGACCCTGCCGGTGCGCCGCTGCACCTGCTGCTGCACGGCACGAACTTCCAGGTGAAGGTGTGGGAGGCGCTCCTGCGCATCCCTGTCGGTGGTTGGGCCACTTATCAGCACTTGGCCGAGGAGGTGGGGAGCCCGGGCGCTGCGCGTGCCGTGGGTCAGGCGCTGGGCCGCAATCCCATTGCATACGTCATCCCCTGCCACCGGGTGATCCGCAAACTGGGGCTGGTGGGCGGCTATCGCTGGGGTGAGGAGCGCAAGCGCCTGCTGCTGGCCTGGGAAGCCGCCCGCAGCGAGGCCGGCCCGGCGACCGCTTCGGCCTGACGCCGCCCTGCCCGCCCGGTGCCCCGGCGTCCAGTCATCCCGCGATGCCGCCGCAGAAGCCCGCCTGTCCGCCGCACCTGCGTGAACCGATGAGGCGTCCCAGCCTCTAACCCTTGGGAATCGCAGGAAGGCGGGGCCAGCCCGCCTTTCCATCCTGTTGGTTTGAAGCTCCCCTCCGGGAATCCTCCCCGTTTCTCCAGTCCCATCTCTTCAGAGAGGACGTATGAATCTCCGCAAGCAAATCAGCCAAGGCAAGATCGGGCTCGTGGCCATGGCCGTGCTCGCAATGGGCGCGCTGCTGTTGGCGATGCCCACGCCGGGCCAAGCCGCCTCCAAGAAGCCCATCAAGATCGGCGTGCTGGCACCGTTCTCCGCCATCGATGGCATCTCGATCGTCAACGGGGCCAACATGGCCGCGGACGAGATCAACAAGGCGGGCGGCATCGACGGGCATCCGATCAAGCTCATCACCTACGACGACCATGCCTCGGCCACCGACGGCGTGCGCGGCTTCCAGCGGGCCGTGCAGCAGGATCACGTGGCGGCCGTGGTGGGCACGTTCATCAGCGAGGTGGCACTGGCGGTCGAGCCTTGGGTGGCCCGGCTGCATACACCGTTCCTGATCACCGGGGCGGCCAGCACGAAGATTACCAAGTACGTGCACAACGACTACAAGCACTACAAGTACGTCTTCCACGACAACCTCAACTCGGCTTTCCTGGGTGACGTGGTGTGCGGCGCTTCGCACGATATCCTGGTCAAGGATTTCCACTACAAGACCGCGGTTGTGATGAGCGAGGATGCGGCGTGGACCCAGCCACTCGATAACGAATACCTGCAGTGCCTGCCCAAGGCCGGTCTGAAAGTGGTCAAGCACATCCGCTTCTCGCCGGACACCAACGACTTCACGCCCATCTTCAACCAAATCGAAGGACTTCATCCCGACGTCATCATCACAGGGATCGCGCACGTGGGCGTCAAGCCGACTGTGCAGTGGCACAATCAGCAGGTGCCCGAGCTCCTGGCCGGCTGGAGCTCCCAGGCGGGTGCGAGCACATTCTGGAAGAGTACCCACGGCGCCACCGAGGGCGTGATCACGGGGAACCTGGGTGCGCCTGGCGCGGCCCTGACGCCCAAGAGCAATCCCTTCAGCGAGGCGTACATCAAGCGCTTCCACACCAGCCCGGCGTACAACGCCTACACCACCTACGACTCCATCTACATCCTAAAGCAGGCCATCGAGCGGGCTCACTCCGCCAAGGCCGACGCCCTGGTGAAGTCGCTGGAGAAGACCAACTACGTGGGCACCATCGGCCGGGTCGAGTTCTACGGCCGTGACAATCGCTACGCGCACGGCATGAAGTACGGCCGCGACTACGTCAGCGGTGTGGCCATTCAGTGGCAGAAGGGTCGCCAAGTGCCGATCTGGCCGGCGCACGCCGCCGAGGCCAAGCCGATCCTGCCCTCCTTCGTGAAGAAGGTGGCGATGCAGTAGTGCCCCCTCCGCGCCAGGGCAGGCCCCTGCCCTGGCGCAGCCTCCGCCTTCCTGGACAATCACGACGCCCGAGGGGGCAGCCCCGGGTTTTGCTCGACATGGCTCCACAGCACGCCGCCATTGACGAAAGGGGCCGGAGTCTGCGAAAGCAGCACAAGCTCCGGCCCGTGCCGAGCCAGGTGCAGTGCCTCGTGTGCCATGCGTGGAAACTGGCATTTGCCGCGGCTTTGGCGGATGATAACGGCCGCCGGTACGTGGATGCCAAGCCGACACCCGGCCCTTGATCCACCCCAAGCGCAAGGCGCGCGTTGCCCGCAACATGCTGGCGAGCGCGCGTCAGGTTTGCGTTGCCGATTCTCGCGTTCGCGCCGGGAGCCCGCAACTCAGGCCGCGCGGCGAGCGGAACCCGCTCGGAGCCGGTGCGTTTCTATAGATTGATGGGCCGGCGTTGCGACACCGGACCTTTTGGACATGGACCCTGTACTGGACACCCACACATCATGCTTCGTTTCGTCATTCCGGGCCTCGCGCTCCTCACTATGCTGCTTTCTACCTCCTGTGCCTCCAACTCGCCGGCCACGGCCACAATGAAGGAAATGCACCCCTGCCCGGCATGGGACCTCAGCATTCCCTGTGGCCGCACGCCGCAAGGCAACTACTACCGCATCAGTCAATAGCTGCAGTTGAGGCGTTGCCCGCCCGAGATGCCTCGGGCTAAACTGGGACGACCGCTGGAACGTGTCCTGAGGGCGCGTTCCGTAATCCAGGTATGTCCTCCCAGGGGCCACGATGGCACGAACGCACCGGCGCATCCTGGTCGCCGGGTTGCTGCTGACAACGGCGCTGGTGGCGTCGTGTGCCTCGCCGCACATCGACCCCGACCAGCCCAAGTCGGCGGAGATTCGTGCATTCCGCGCCACGCATCAGGAGTGCAACCCCCGCATGTATCGCACGCCCTGCCAGATCGGGCCGGACGGTCGTCTGTACCGCTACAATCCGGGTGAGCACGACTAGCCTCCTCCGCTCTGCTTGCGGGGAGTGACACGGCCGCAGGCCTCCACGGGGCCACAGGACTTGACCTCGGCCCGCGCCAGGGGCTATTCAGCCGCAACACGCCATGCCGCCCGCGGGTGCGAGGCCCTGCCCGCGTTCGCGGCCGCCCGGCTACCATCATGCAACCCCTGCCCGGAGAGCCCCTATGGCCCGCGTGCCCTACGCGACGATCGATACCGCCCCGCCGAAGGTGGCAGACCTCTTCCGCAAGATCGAGGCGAATGGCGCCCAATTGCTTAACCTGTACCGGGCCGTGGGCCTGTGCGAGGAACTGGGCCCGGCATTCATCCGCCTGGGCAACAAGATCCTGTTCCGGGGCAAGCTGCCGCCCCGCCTGCGGGAGCTGGCCATCCTCTGGGTGGGCCATCGCGCCCAGGCACCCTACGAGTTCACCAAGCACGTGGCCATCGGCTTGCAGACCGGGCTGACCCAGGCGCAGATCGATGCCCTGCCCGACTGGCAGACCTCGCCGCTCTTCGACACGCAAGCGCGTGCCGTGCTGGCGTTCACGGACGAGGTGTCCGGCGGCTACCGCGCCCAGGAGGCCACCTTTGCGGCGCTGAAGGCCTTTCTGGACGATGAGCAGGTCGTGGAACTGACGGTGATCGTGGGCTTCTACGAGATGGTCTGCCGATTGCTGGAGGCCCTGCAGATCGAACTGGAGGACGAGGAATTCCAGCCGCTGGGAAAGGTGCAGTAGCCCGCACGGTCGGCGCCGGTGGGGCTTTGCGCTAGCCCACGCCCGGCAGAGCTCCAGCCTCGCTGCGCAGGGCGAGGTCGGCCAGACGGGTGGCCACACCATAGCGGGTCAGCTCGTCCTGCAGGTCACGCACGGTGTCTTCCGCCAGAGGGATGCCCTCAGCCCGGCGCTGGGCCTCTACGCGGGCTTCCAGCTCGCCCGGCCAGAGCACTTCGCCGCCCGGCGCGGGGCGGGTGGCCTTGAGGTAGGCGATGAGCTGCTCCAGTTCCGCCTTGAACGCGGGCAACTCGCGGAAGGCTGCCACGTTCAGCGCGATCATCATCGTGGTGTTATTGGTGACGCCTTCGTTGTGCGAGCCCATCACACCACCGCCCGTGAGCATTCCGGCCAGGATCTCTACCCACACCGCCAGCAGCGTGCCCTTGTAGCCCTGCTCCGCGCCCAATGGCCGGATTGCCCCGCCCTCGTACAGCTCGGAGGGGTCGGTGGTGGGGCGGCCCTGCTTGTCGAACAGCAGGCCCTCCGGCGCCGCCCACTTGTTGTCGATCATCACCTTGAACTTGCCGTTGGCCCAGGCGCTGGTGGCCATGTCCAGCACTACGGGGCTGGGCCGGTCGGAGGGAAACGCTACGGCCATCGGGTTGGTGCTGATGCGGCCCTCGTTGGAGCCGAAGGGCGCCACGATGCGGGAGAAGCCCCCGCTGGAGGTGAGCACCATGCCGATCATGTCCGCCTCGCTGGCCATGATGGCGTAGTCCGCCAGCCGCCCGATGTGGTTCACGTCGGTCAGACCCACCGCTGCTGCGTTGGCCGTGCGGGCACGGGCGATGGCCTGCTCCATGGCCAGCGTCGCACCCACCTGCCCGTAGCCGCGGTTCGCGCTGTAGACGGCCGTGGGTCCCACTTCGCGCAGCGGCGTGAGCTGCTGGCCGGGGCGGATCATGCCTTTGCGCAGGCGCTCCAAGTACTGGTGCACGCGAATGGTGCCGTGCGAGTCGTGGCCGGCCAGATTTGCCTGCACCAGCCGCCGGGCGATCAGCGCCGCCTCTTCAGTCGGGGAGCCGCTGGCCTGGAACACGTCGCTGACCGCGATCTGCAGGGCGTCGGGCTCGAAGTGGTGATAGGTCGTGGTCATGCGCGGGTGCCTCCAAGCAGGGTGAGCCGTCGCGGGCCGGCGGTCCTTTCAGCGTCCTTAGCGCAGCGCTCGCCGATGCGCCAGCCTTGTCCGCGCCTGGGCCCGCGGGCTAGCATGGCCACGGACGGCATCCGTGCCCCGGCCCAGCGCCTACCTTCCTCCCTGGCGGCCCCATGCGCGAGATCATCCGACTCGATACCCGCGAGCGTGAGCAGCTCATCGACATTACGGCCGAGGTGCGCGCCATCGTGGCGCGCTCCGGCGTGCGGGACGGGCTGTTGGTGCTCTACTGCCAGCACACCTCCGCGGCCCTGATGATCCAGGAGAACTGGGACGCCAGCGTGCCCGCGGACGTGGTAACGCTGCTGCGCAAGCTGGTGCCGCGGGGCGCTGGCTGGGCGCACGATGCGCAGGACGACAACGCGGACGCCCACCTCAAGGCCGGGCTTGTGGGGCCCTCGGAGACGATCCCCGTCATTGACGGCCAACTCGCGCTGGGGCGCTGGCAGAACGTGTTCTTCTGCGAGTTCGACGGCCCGCGCCAGGGCCGCAGCATCGTCTGTACGGTGCTGGCGGACGGCTAGCCGGCCGGCGCCACGCGGCGCCCATAGAGGCGCACGGGCTGGTCGCGTCCGCGTACAAGCGTTTCGCCGACCCAGTCTCCCGGCACGCCATGGCCGGCCAGAGCGTGCGTCTGCTCGGTCATGAGCAGGTCGGTGCCGTAAGTCTTGTTCAGCTCCTCCACCCGGGCCACCAGGTTCACCGTGTCGCCGATCACGGTGTACTCCATGCGCTCGGTGGAGCCCACGTTGCCCGCGACCACCATGCCGGTGTGCAGGGCGGTGCCGGTGCGCAGCACGGGCAGGCCCCGCGCGGCCAGGTCGAGGTTCAGCTCGGCCAGGGTTTCCGACATCTGCAGGGCCGCGCGCACGGCCCGCACCGCATCGTCTTCATGGGAGACCGGGGCGCCGAAGACCGCCAGGATGGCGTCGCCGATGAACTTGTCAAGCGTGCCGCCCCAACGGAAGATGACCGCGCTCATGCGGGTCAGGTAGGCGTTCAGCAGGTCGATCAGCTCGCCTGGCGGCATGTGCTCCGCAAGGGTCGTGAAGCCCCGGATATCCGTCAGCAGCAGCGTCACGCGGCGCTCCTCACCGCCCAGTTCCAGCGACAGCTCGCCCCGGTCGATGCTCTGGATGACCTCCCGCGGCAGGAAGCGGGTGAGCGCCTCGCGCTGCTGCAGGCGGATCACGAGGCGCCGCACGTCCAGCGAGTGATAGAGCACCAGCGCGCTGAGCAGCACCACCACCAGCACGCTGTGACTGGCCAGGAAGGCCGAGTGGCCCAGGTATAGCGCGGCCCACACGCTCCCTGCCAGCGTGAGCGCGGCGGCGTACAGGATGGCGCCCGGGCTGTGACGCAGGGCGCTGAGCGCTACCAGCAGCAGCAGCAGCATCACCACCGCCGCACCCTGACCCTCCGGCCCGAAGAAGCGGGCCATGGCGCCGTCGGCCTCCATGCCCGTGAAGACGAGCAGCACCAGCAGCCAGTCGATTGTGATGCTCACGTACTTGAGACGGGGCCGGTACACACCTGGCGTCGTAAACCGGTACATGGCCCAGCAGTAAGCGGCGAAGAACGGCACGAAGCCGACCAGCAGCAGCACGGCCTCGCGCGGGCGGCCCACCGCCGCCACTTCCACCGCGGCCGTGAGCATAGCCACGATGCCGATGGCTATCCGGAAGCCGTTGATGCGGCGCTCGGCCTCCATCTCCTTGTGCTGCAAGGTTTCCTGCAGCAGTGGATTGTCGCGGCTGCCGGTTTCCTCCCGCTTTGCATGACGCATGTTGGGTTTTCCCCCCTTGGGCGCGAATGGTTAGTGCGGCGATTCCCGCGGCTGGCCTGGGCTGGGGTGCCCCGGCCACACGATGGGCAGGGTGACGCTGCGGGTCCACTTCTTCCCCCAGCCCGGCAGGCAGGCGGACCAGCTTCCCGCCTCGCCACCCGCGCAGACGATCAGCACGTCCTCCGGCGCCTGCAACGTATGGCGCCAGGTATGGGCGTCCTCCCGCTTGACCGCGCCGGGCAGCCGCCCCGCGTGCTTGAAGTCCGCCACGTGGCGCCGGGCGTGCTCCACCAGGAACGCCTGCACGTCACGTCGGCTCCAGCCGGACTGGCGCAGCACGGCAGTGTGCTCCCCGGCCAGCACGATCAGGTTCTCGTTGAAGCCGTACACGTTGGGCGAGGCCAGGTTGCACAGCGCATCGGCCAGTTGCAGCAGCAGCGGCTCGGGCTCCGCGGCGAGCTGGTTGTAGATGCCGTAGAGGCTGTTGTTGGCATAGAGCGTAACGGTGCTGTCCTCCGGGCGGAAGCCGCGCCAGACGTGGAAGGGCTCCCAGATGCAGTCCGCCTGGTTCTCCGCGAAGCACAGGCTGTACTTTCCCGGCGTGCCCAGCGTGGCGCGATCCAGCAACCCCGGCCGCGTGTTGAGCACGTTCATCATCACCAGGCGCAGGGCCCGCCCGATGGTGGCGTTGGGCCGCCAGCCGGGGCCAAAGGCGTTGTTGCCACTGTTGATGCCCAGTTCGCCCACGATGGGTCCGTTGGCGATCAGCGCGATGGAGGAGCCGCCCGTGCTGGTGGCTGGGCCGTGGTAGAAGAAGTCCGGATGACACAGGCCCCGGCAAGCTGCCACCACCACGGGGAAGTACTCCGGCCGGCAGCCCGCCATCACCGCATTGATGGCCACCTTTTCCGCCGGCAGCACCGCATTGCGCTCGGCGATCTCTCCCAGCACCTCGTGCGCGCCCAGGCCCGCGGCGGCCAGCATGGCGTCCACGGATTCGCGCGTGGGCGGCACCAGCGGCAACCCGTCGCTCCAGCCGCGGGCGTAGTAGTACTCGATCCACGCCGCGGCGTCGTGCGGGTCGGAGGCGGGGGATGGCAGATCGGTCATTGGGCCACGACGCGTCGAAGGCGGTCGGCGCTCACCGCAGGCCGCCGGCCATGCGGCGGGCCTCCGGCAGGCGGCGCAGCCACCAGATGAACACCGGGCAGAGCAGGCCGCCCAGCCCCAGCGCGGAGAAGGCCAAGCCGAAGCCCAGCGTGGTCGAGCCGCCGGCGGTGCCGCGCCCCCAATCCAGCAGCAGTCCGAACACCCACGGACTTACCGAGCCTGCCCCGAAGCCCAATACGGAGCGCAGGGAGAGGCTGGCCCCCAGGTAGCGCGGAACCACCAGCTCGGTCTGGGCGGTGGAGAGCACGGGAGAATCGGCGATGGCGGTGAACTGGTAGGCAAACACGAGCGCCACCACCAGCAGGAACGGTGCCGTGACCAGCCAGCCGATGGTGAACGAGCAGATCACGCTGAGGGTGGACATCAGGCCGATCACCGCCGTGCGGCCCCAGCGGTCGGAGAGCATGCCGCCGGAGATGGAGCCGGTCATGCTGATTACGTAGGCCAGCGCCGTCACGGCTGCACCGATCGAAGCCCCCGCCACGGTCGCTGTGCCGCCGCTGAAGACGTAGGAGAGGTAGAAGGCCGTCCAGGCCCACAGCCCCAGCACCTCCCAGGAGTGGAAGGTGTAGGCCAGAATCATCAGCATGCCGGGCTTGTTGGTCACCACGGCCTGCAGCATGCTGGCCTCGCCGCGGTGTGGCGAGGGCGGCGGGATCACGTTGGGCACGTGCCGCAGCACCCACGCCCCGAGCACCATCCCCAGCGCCGGTCCGCTGCAGGTGACGATGAACGCAGTGCGCCAGCCGCTCACGGCCAGCATCCAACTGCTCAGCGCCAGCGAGATCGCATAGCCGGCTGAGGACGCGGCGATATAGAACCCGATGGCCCGGCCCCGCGCCACCGAGGGGAAGTGCTCAGCGAGGATGTGCATGCCCGGCGTGTAAGAGCCCCCGCTGAACAGCCCGGTCAGCCCGAACAGCACGAAGGCGGACAGGAAGTCGTGGGCGAAGAACGCGAAGGCGAGCGCGCTCAGCGCGGCCACGAGGCTGGTGCCGAGGTAGGTGCGCTTGGCTCCGTAGCGGTCGGACATGAAGCCCACCGCGAACAGGGAGATCAGGAAGCCGAAGTAGTACGCTGAGGAGATCAGCCCGGCTGCCTCCCCGCTCATGTGCCAGTCCTGCTTGAGCAGGGGCAGCGAGGCCGCGTAGGTGACCGTGCTCATGGCAAAGAGCGCACGGGCCAGGCAGAACCACATCAACCAGGCGAATCCCTGCGTGCCTTGCACCGACGGAGATGAGGCAGTAGCTTCCATGAGTGGCTCCGGCCGCCGACGCGCCCCAGTCGCCCCCGCGCCAATCGCGGTGGCCGCCAGGCGTGCCGGGTCCCGGTTATCCCTGAAACGTGCAGCGAGCGTGCGTGTAATCTGGCGTGCGGCAGGCCCCGCAGCCGCGCGCCTTCAACGTAGTCGAGTGCCGGCGCGAAGTAAACGGAGCCGGCCGCACCCCGCGTCCGGTGCCCTCCGACGCGCACCCCTTGCCGGGAGCGCCCCATGGCAGCCGGCGGAGAGAGGTTCATGAGCTTCCGACTGACCCCCGAGCAGCAGGCGCTGCAGGAGAAGGCCCGCGCCCTGGCCCGCGAGCACATCGCTCCCAAGGCCGCCCACTGGGACCGCACGGAGGAATACCCCTGGGAGAACGTGGAGCGGCTGGTGGAGGCCGGCTTCATGGGCATGACGATCCCCCGCGAATATGGCGGCCCGGGCCACTCCCTGCACGACGCCCTGCTGGTGGTGGAGGAGATGGCCAAGGTCTGCGGCATCACGGGGCGCATCGTGGTGGAGGGAAACATGGGCGCCATCGGCCTGCTGATGCGTTACGGCAGCGAGGAGCTCAAGCGCCGTTATGCACCTTGGGTGCTGCAGGGCGATAAGCCAGCCATCTGCATCTCGGAACTGGAGGCGGGCTCGGACGCGACCGCCATGCAGACCACGGCGGTGAAGCAGGACGGCCACTGGGTGCTCAACGGCAGCAAGAGTTGGATCACCGGCGGCGGCATCTCGCGCATTCACCTGATCTTCGCCCGGCTCAGCGAGAACGGCCTGGAGCAGGGCATCGGGGCGCTGCTGGTGGAAAAGGACGCCCCTGGGCTGGAGCTGGGTCGGCGCGCACACATGATGGGCCTGCGCGGCATCCCGGAGACGGAACTGCACTTCCGCGACTGCCACGTGCCCGCGGAGAACCTCGTGGCCATGGGCTTCGGCAAGCTCATGAGCGGCTACAATGCCCAGCGCGTGGGTGCCGGCACGGTGGCCCTGGGTGTGGCGCAAGGGGCCTACGAGCTGGCGCTGGACTTCGCGCGGGAGCGCCGGCAGTTCGACCGGCCCATCGGCGAGTTCCAGGGCCTGCGCTGGATGCTGGCGGACATGCGCGTGAAACTGGACGCCGCGCGCCTCCTGCTGCACCGTGCCGCGGTGGACCTGCACGCCAACGGCTTCCCCGACCGCGAGCTGGCCGCCATCGCCAAGGTCTATGCCTCAGAGACGGCCATCCAGATCAGCAACGATGCGCTACAGGTGTACGGGGCGCGGGGCTACTCGCGGGACTTCCCGTTGGAGCGCATGGTGCGCGACGCCCGCATGTTCACCATCGGCGGGGGCACCGCGCAGACCCTGCGCAACGTCATCGGCGACGCCATCCTGGGTAGCAAGGTCTCCCAGCGGCGGGAAGGGTAGAGGCTGCGCCGGGGCGCTTGGCGGCGCAGGGGGAAACCCGATCGAGTCATTGCCATGGACCCGCATTCACGCTTGAGGGGGGCGCTGGAAGGAACATGACCACCACCACTACCCATCCGCACCCAAAGGAGCGACATGAGCCAGACCAAAGTCCTCGTCACCGGCATGAGCGGATTGATCGGCCAGTCCCTGCGCAAGCACCTGGAAGGGCGCTACGAACTCACGGCACTGAACCGCAGCGAGGTGCCCGGCGTGCGCTGTCACCGGGCGGACATCCGCGATCTGGATGCCATCGCGTCGGCCTTTGAAGGGCAGGACGTGGTGGTACACCTGGCCGCGATGGTGGCCGCGGGGGGCGATCTGGGTCTCCAGGACATGCTGGACTTCAACCTGAAGGGCACCTGGAACGTCTTCGAGGCGGCGCGCCGCGCGGGCTGCAAGCGCGTGGTGTTCGCGAGCAGCGGCGCCACGGTGGCGGGCTACGAGAAGGACGAGCCTTACAAGACGCTGGCGGCGGGCAATTTCGGCGCGCTCAAGGATGGCTGGCCCATGGTCACCCACGAATCACCCATCCGACCGCGCGGGCTCTACGGCTGTAGCAAGGCCTGGGGCGAGGCGCTGGCGCGGCACTTCGTGGACAGCACCGACCTGTCCATCGTCTGCGTGCGCATCGGGCGGGTGAACGAGGAGGACAAGGCCGAAGACCCGCGCACGCGCACGGTGTGGTGCAGCCACCGGGACATCTGCGGCCTGCTGGAAGCGGCCGTCAACGCACCGCCCAGCCTGCGCTACGACATTGTGTTCGGGGTCTCCAACAACCGCTACGGCTACCGGGACATGAAGCACACCCAGGAGTCCCTGGGCTTCGTGCCTCAGGACTCATCGGACGCGTTCTTCAACGACTAGGGTGGGTCACAGGGCCAGGACGCGGCGCGCTCTGGGACGCACCGTGCGGGGACCGCTCGCCTCTTGACCCAGCGAGCGGGGTCTACTCCCAGCCGAAGGTGGCCGGGGGCTTGTGGGTGACGTCGTAGAACACGGCAGCGATGCCGGGCAGGGCCATCAGGCGGGGCACCAGGGCCTCCAGCAGGGGCCAGGGCAAATGGGCGAAGCGGGCCGTCATCACGTCCTCGGAGACCACGGGGCGCAGCACCAGGCTGTCGCCACGCCCATCGGTCGAGAGCGGCAGCAGGATCACGAGCAACTGGAAGACCTCCCGCATCAGCCCCGCGTCCTCCAGCGCGCGAGTGGTCAGATCGTCCGCCTCGCGCAGCAGGTCCAGCCGATCCTTCGTGCAGTAGGCTCTGCGCAGCTTCAGTTCGGGCAGGGCTTCGGGCGCCAGCAGCGTCACCACACGGTTGACCGCGCGCACGGTGTTGGTGATGCCGATCGAGGTCTCCTCCAGCAGTTTCCAGTCCCGCGGCCCCACCAGCACGGCGGGCGGCGCGTAGGTGCGGCTGTCGCCCTGCACCCCCACCGAGCGCACCGGCAGCACGGCGCCCTGGTAGGGGCCATCCCCCAGGTGACTCGCCACGGCGGCTTCCGTCTGGGCCAAATCCGGGAAGTCCTCCGTTCCGTGGGCGCAGAGCACATTGATGGACAAACCGGGGCCGGGGAAGGGATGGCGCCACACGATGGAATCGGGCAGGTCGAGCGCTGTGCCCAGCGCCCGCACCTCGTCCTTGTAGAGGTCCTTGAGGGGCTCTACCACGTGCCCGCTGGCGATCAGCTCGCTGATGCGTTCCACGCGGTTGTGGTGGAACTTGATCACCTGGGCATGGGCCGAGCCGCCCGACTCGATGATGTCCGGGTACAGCGTGCCCTGCCCCAGCAGCCACTGGTTGGGGTCCAGCGCCTGGTGCGCCAGCCAGTCTTCGCGCACGGTGAGGAAGGTCTCGCCCACGGCTTGGCGCTTCTCCTGGGGATCCACCATCCCCGCCAGCGCTCCGAGGAAGGTGGCCGAGGCATCGAGAAACTCCACGTTCTCCAGGCCCAGCTCACGGTAGCGGGCCAGGATGCCCCGTGCCTCGTCCTTGCGCAGGAAGCCGTTGTCGATCAGCAGGCCCTTCAGCCGCGGGGCCCCCAGGGCCCGCGTGAGTAGCGTGAAGGCCACGGTGGAGTCCACCCCGCCGCTGAGAAACATCAGCACGTTGCGCTCGCCCACCTGCGCGCGGCAGGCCTCCATGGCCTCGGCCATGAAGGTCTCCATGTTCCAGCCCCCGCGGGCGTCCGTGAGCGCCACGAAGTTGGCCAGTATCACGCGACCCTGGAGGGTATCGGTAACCTCGGGATGGAACTGCAGGCCGAAGATGGGCTTGCGCTCGTGGGCCATCGCCGCCACTGGACAGAGCCCGGTGCGCGCCAGCACGCGGAAGCCCGGCGGCGGCTCCAGCACCGTGTCGCCGTGGCTCATCCAGACTTCCGTCTCGGCATCCACCCCCACCAGCAGCGGATTGTGCGCGTCCGGCTCCAGCCGCAGGCGGGTGCGGCCGAACTCCCCGTGAGGCAGCAGGTTCACCTTGCCGCCCAGCAGTTGCGCCACGAGCTGATGCCCGTAGCACAGGCCCAGGATGGGCACGTCCAGCTCCAGCAGCTCCGCGTTGAAGGGCACCGCCTCCTCGCCGAACACGGAGCTGGGCCCGCCGGAGAGGATCAGGCCCTTGGCGTCCGCCAGATCGGCCTTGGGCGTCAGGGGCGAGAACACCAGGGCATACACGCCGAGGTGGCGCACGCGCTTGGCGATCAGGTGGGCGTATTGTCCGCCGAAGTCGAGAACGGCGATGTAGTCGCGGGCGACCTGGGTCATGCGGGCGGCCTATGGCGGCAGGCGTGGTGCGCCACCCGCAGGCGGGGGCATCCCTGCCGCTGGAGCGGGCGCGCTTGCGCCATCATAACCCGAAGCCGCCACGAAAACCCAGCCCACCGGACGGCGCCAGAGCAGCTAATTGGAGCCGCCGGTGGCTGCCCTCCTCAGCAGAGCGCGCGATGGGTCTCGCCATTGAACTCGAAGTACTTGAGGTGACAGCCAGTGTGTCATTTCGAGCGCAGCGAGAAATCTGGTGTTCGCGTCGGGCAAAGACCCGGACCCTTACGCCAGTTCCACGGGGCGGGTGATGGCGAGGGAGCCGCCACCCCAGCTCGGCACGTAGGTGCTCTTGCGGCCCACGCCGCCCACCACTGCCAGCAGGATCGCCTCCGGCCGCTCGGCCACGGTCAGCTCCGTGAGGGCCGCCCCGGCCGGTCGGCCGGCCAGCAGGTGTGCCCGCACTTCAGGCGCCAGCCGCTCGATGGGCAGGCGTGCCGCGGCGTGCAGTGCCGCCTGGGCCTCGGTGCGGGTGTGTGTGCGGGCGATCAGCTCCGCGTGCTCCGGCGCCAGCAGTAGGATGGGCTGGCCGCCGCCCAGCAGTCCCGTGCCCCCCAGCGATCCGGCGGCGAGCATGGATTGGGCACAGGTGGCGAGCACGCCCTCGCCGTCGCTGCTGGCCGCGTCCACGATCTCCAGCAGGCCCGAGGCGGCGAATACCGTCACCGCACCCTGGGACGCGGACAGTCCCCGCGATGCGTGCAGCGCGCCCCAGGGGCCGGCGGCCTCGTTCTCGGCGAAGCAGAACGTGTACTTGGCTGGTTGGCCCTGCGTGGCCATGTCCGTCTTGCCCGGCACCGCACCAGCCACGTTGCGGAGCACGAGGCTCAGCGCACGGCCCAGCGTGGCGTTGCCCGCCGCGCCGGGCCCCAGCGCATTGCTGCCTCCGTGGACGGCCGCGGCGCGGGCCGCTGGGCCATGGACGATCAGGCCCACGGCCGCGTTACCGGTGGTGGTGGCTACACCCAGCAGGTTGAACGCGGGATCGGCCACCGCCCGCACGGCCGCCGCCAGCACGGGCAGCGCGGGCGGCTCGCAGCCCGCCAGCACCGCGCAGAGCGCCAGCTGGCGCCAAGTGGCCTCGCCCCGTGCCGGGGGCAGCACGGCCAGCACCGCGGCCGGATTGCGCCCGGCGAGCATGGCCTCCACGCGCGCCGGCGTGGGCGGCACCACAGGCAGCCCGTCGCCCAGCCCTGCGCGCAGGATGGCGCGGTTCACCTCGTCGAAGCCGTGCTCCTCTCCGACGGCCAGGGCATCCAGCAGGCTCATGCGGGAGGGGTGCCGCGCTTCACGGGGTCTCGATGCGGCGGGTGACCGACCTGCTGAGGCCGAAGGTGGGGATGAACGCAGAGTGCTTGCCGGCCCCGCCCGCCACCAGCACCAGGATCTCCTCCGGCGCGCCCACAATCGGCACCTCCGCGTCGTCGTCGGTCAGGTCGATCCAGTCGGGCATCTCGTGCATCTTCCACATGGCGCGGTCGCGCATGTCGCCCACGTGGTTACGGGCGTGGCGGAACAGGAACTCGCGCACATCCGCCCGCGAGAAGCCATCCCCGGCGATCTGCGCCGCGTGCTCCGGGCCGAGGACGACGGCGACGTCGCCCGTGCCCACGCAGCCCGAGTTGTTGTGGCCGATAGTGGTCATGGTACTGGCCACCGTGTGCAGGATGTTCTCGCCGGAGGTGCACACGTGGTCGTTCACGTTGTGCGGCGCTTCGCCCGCGATCACCGTCACCGTGCTCTCGTCCGCGCCAAAGCCCAGCTCCGTGCGCAGCGGGGGCCAGGGGCTGGCCGCCTCGTTCTCCGCGATGCAGTAGCTGTACTTGGCCGGCGAGCCCTGCGTGGCTTGGTCGCCCCGGCCCGGCAGCGCGCCGCCCACGTTCATCAGCACCAGCCGCAGCGCCCGGCCCAGTGTGGCGTTGGCGCGGTTGCCGGGCCCGAACGTGCCGAAGCCCGCGTTGAATCCCAGTTGCTCCACGACGGGCCCGCTCACGATCATCAGCACGCCGCAGGGATGCGTCGTGGCCTGGATGCTGTACAGCCGGAAGGCGGGGTCGCACGCGGCCTGCAGCCCGGCGATCAGCACGGGCATGTACTCCGGCCGGCAGCCGGCCATCACCGCGTTCACCGCCACGTTCTCCACCGTGGCCTCCGCAAAGCGCGGGGGCACGACGCCCAGCACCTCCGAGGCCGGCCGGCCGGAGCCGGCGATCATCTCGCGCACCTTCAGCTCTGTGGGCGGCACGATGGGCAATCCGTCCGTCCAGCTCCGCGTCAGGAAGGTCTCCTGCACGTCCTCGAAGTCGCGCAGCTCCAGCCGCTCGCTGACCAGCTTCTCGTTGAACACTGGGGGCACCCCTTGCTGCCGGTGATGGTGGCGCTGCCGCCCGCCGCAGGCCGGCGGCTAGCGCAGCACTTGCGTGAGGCCCAGCACAATCTGCTCCAGGGCCTCCTGGGAACGCTCCGCCACCTGCGCGCCCTTCAGGCCGCCCAGCGGGTGCTGGATGATGGCGATGGGCAAGTCGGGCATGCCCAGGCTGCGTGATTCCTCCCGCGCCAGGCCGATGAAGGCTTCCGTGCAGACGGTGACGGTGGGGATGCCGCGCTTCTCCAGCTCAATTGCGTCATGGATACTCCACGACGTGCAGGAGCCTCAGTCGCCGACGGCCACGACGGCCGCCTGCACCTCGCGCGCGTAGTCGTCCAGGCCCTCGGCCCCCACGGACGAGTGGGGCTTGCGCTTGGGTGTCGTGCCGGCCAGGTCGTGCTCGGCGGACAGCAGGCGCGCCACGCCTTCCAGCAGCTCCGCGGCGTTGGGCTTGCTGTTGGTCAGCAGCCCCAGCCGGATGCCCTGCAGCGAAGGGATGCGCCCGGAGACGGGGCGGGCTTCCACCCGGTTGATGCCCACCGGGCTGAGGACGGTAATTCCGCTCATGGCTTCAAGGGGTCGGGAGGGAACGCGAGGGCGGAGGGCACGGGCCTCCCCGCCGGCCACCCCACCGCCTTACCCCTTCCGCCGCGCCCGCGCAACCAGCCCCGACGCGTCATCATCGACGTGGGGCGAGGGTGGTAGCGCGCGCGGGGCGCTCGGGACCCACCCGGCTATGGGGTGACTTCGCCGGGCGGGCGGACGTGCCAGATCTCGTCTGCGTATTGGCGGATGGTGTTGTCGCTGGAGAAGCGGCCCATGCGCGCCACGTTGAGGATGGACTTGCGGGTCCAGTCGGCCCGCTTCTGATACTCGGCGAAGACGCGCTCGCGCACCTCCGCGTAGCTGGCGAAGTCGGCCAGCAACATGTAGCGGTCGCCGCCTTTCAGCAGCGAATCCACGAGGGGCCGGAACAGCGCCGGATCGTGCGGGGAGAACGCGCCCCCGGAGATGTCGTCCAGCACGGCCTTTAGCGTGGGGTCGCCCTCGTAATAGGCATGCGGGTCGTAGCCCTGCGCCCGCAGGTTCGTCAGGTCGTGGTAGGTGAGGCCGCAGATGAAGATGTTCTCCTCGCCCACCGCCTCGCCGATCTCCACGTTGGCGCCATCCAGGGTGCCCAGGGTAAGCGCCCCGTTGAGGCTCAGCTTCATGTTGCCCGTGCCGGAAGCCTCCATGCCGGCCGTGGAGATCTGCTCGGAGATGTCCGCGGCGGGGATGATGCGCTCGGCCAGAGAGACGCTGTAATTGGGCAGGAACAGCACGCGCAGCCACGGGCTCACGTCCGGGTCGCTGTTCACCTTGTCCGCCACCGCATTGATGAGGCGGATGATGAGCTTTGCCATGGCATAGCCCGGCGCGGCCTTGCCGGCGAAGAGCACCGTGACGGGTGTCTCGTGTGGGGGCGCCTGGGTGCGATAGCGCCGGTAGAGCGCCACCAGGTGCAGCACATTGAGCAGCTGGCGCTTGTATTCGTGCAGGCGCTTGATCTGCACGTCGAAGAGCGAGTCCGGCGTGAGCGGGCAGGGGCAGCGATAGTCCACGCCGCAGCCGGCGTCGATGTAGCCGATCAGGGCGCGCTTGTTGGCGTGCTTCACCTCGTGCCAGCGCCGCTGGAAGTCCGCGTCGTCCGCCAGCGCCTCCAGTTGCTGCAACTGATTGAGATCCGTGATCCAGCCCTCGCCGATGTGCTCGCTGATTAGCGTAGCCAACTGCGGATTGCTCTTCAGCAGCCAGCGCCGCGGCGTGATGCCATTGGTCTTGTTGGAGAACTTGTCCGGCGTGAGGGCAGCGAAGTCCGCAAACAGCCGCTCCTTGAGGATGCGCGTGTGCAGGGCGGAAACGCCATTGACGTGAAAGCTGCCCACCACGGCTAGGTTGGCCATGCGCACGCGTTTCTCAGGCCCTTCCTCGATCAGCGAGAGGCGGGCGATGCGGCCGTCGTCGCGAGGCAGGTGCCGGTGCACCTCCTCCAGGAAGCGCCGGTTGATCTCGTAAATGATCTGCATGTGCCGCGGCAGCACGTGCTCCAGCAGGCTCACCGGCCAGCGCTCCAACGCCTCGCCCAGGATGGTGTGATTGGTGTAGGCGAAGCAGCGCGTGGTGACGGCCCAGGCCGCCGCCCATTCCCAGTCGTATTCGTCCAGCAGGATGCGCATCAGCTCGGCCACGGCGATGGCCGGGTGTGTATCGTTGAGCTGGAACACGGCGGCGTCGGGCAGTGACTCCAGTGTGCCGTGGTACTTCAGGTGTCGCCGGATGGCATCCTGCACTGTGGCGGAAACGAAGAAGTACTCCTGCTTCAGCCGCAGTTCACGCCCCAGTTCGAACGAGTCGTTGGGGTAGAGCACCCGGGAGATGTTCTCCGTGGCGTTCTTGTCCTGCAGGGCCGCGATGTAGTCGCCCCGGTTGAAGTAGGAGAAGTCGAACTCGCGCGTGGCCTTGGCGCTCCAGAGCCGCAGGGTGTTCACCACCTGGTTGCGGAAGCCCGGCACCAGGACGTCGTAGGCCATGGCCATCACGTTCTCGGTGTCCACCCAGCGGAAGTGGATGCGGCCCGTATCGTCCGGCTGCTCCTCCACCCGCCCGTAAAAGCGAACGGGGAACAGCATGTCCGGCCGGGGCAGCTCCCAGGGGTTGCCGTAGCGCAGCCAGTTATCCGGGTACTCGGCCTGCGCCCCGTCGATCAATAGCTGCTTGAAGATGCCGTATTCGTAGCGGATGCCGTACCCGACGGCCGGCAGGCCCAGCGTGGCCATGGAATCCAGGAAGCACGCCGCCAAGCGCCCCAGGCCGCCATTGCCCAAGCCGGCATCCCACTCCTGCTCGGTGAGGTCTTCCAGCCGGATGTCCAACTCGGCCAGGGCGCCCTGGGCTTCATCGCGGATGTTCAGGTTGACCAGGCCGTCGTCCAGCAGCCGACCGATGAGGAACTCCATCGAGAGGTAGTAGACCCGCTTGCAGTTCTGGTCGTAGTAACGCTCTTGGGTCTTGTTCCAGCGGTCCAGCATGCGGTCGCGCAATACCAGCGCCAGTGCCTTGAAGTAGTCCAGCGAGGTGGCGGAGAACTGGTCCTTGCCCTGGGTGTATTCCACGTGGTTGGCGAAGGACAGCTTGATCGCGTCCTTGTCCATTCCCAGGTCGTAGACGGTCAGGTACGAAAGGTCGGCGCGCGCTTGGTTCATGGCTGGCTAGCCTCCATAGAGGGCGAGCGATACTAGGACGAATTATAGGCCAGATGCCGCGCTTTTGCCCGGGAAAATGATAAGATGGCTCGTTGATGCACCCGCAACGTTTGGCGTGGGAACAGAGAAGATGGAATACGCGCTGAACCTGGAAATGCTGCCGCAGCCGAACGACACCACCTGCGGCCCCACCTGCCTGCATGCCGTCTATCGCTACTATCAGGACAATGTGCCGCTTCCGCAGGTGATCGCGGAGGTGCCGGAGCGCCTGACGGGCGGCACGCTGGCGGTGAATCTGGCATGCCATGCCCTGCGGCGCGGCTACCACGCGACGATCTACACCTACAACCTGCACCTGTTCGATCCCACGTGGTTCGACACCCCCGGCACGGACCTGCCTGCGCTGCTGCAACTGCAGCGCCGCTACAAGACGGATCCGCGCCTGCAGCAGGAGACGGACGGTTACCTGGAGTTCTTCAAGCTGGGGGGGCGCCTGCGCTTCCAGGAGTTGACCGCGGCGCTGATTCGTCGTTACCTGAAGCGCGAACGGCCTATCCTCACCGGTCTGAGCGCGACGTACCTGTACCAGTGCGCGCGGGAATACCAGGATGACTTCGACGATGTGCGCGGCGAACCCTCCGGGCACTTCGTGGTGCTGGGCGGCTACCACCGGGACCGGCGCGAAGTGATGGTGTGGGATCCGCTGCAGGACAACCCCCGCTTCGATGGCCACCGCTACGCTGTGGGCGTGGGGCGGGTGCTGGGGGCTATTCTGCTGGGCGGCCTGACGCACGACGCGAATCTGCTGATCATCGAGCCGAAGCCGGCTCGCTAGCTTGTGGGGCCCATCCTGCCGCGCCCATGCAGAATCTGATTGTCGTGGAGAACCGACGCCGTTGGCCGCTGGCCATCTCTGGCGTAGAAGTCGTCTCTGCCCGCGAGTATCTCACCGAGCCGCGCTTCAGCGAGCTCAGGGGCGCCAAGGTCTTCAACTTCTGCCGTGCCTACGGCTACCAGTCCGTGGGCTACTACGTCTCGCTGCTGGCCGCGGCACGGGCGCACAAGCCCATGCCTTCGGTAGAGACGATCCAGGACCTGCGCCTGTCGCCCCTCGTGCGCATGGTCTCCGAGGAGCTGGACGCGCTGATCCAGCGCAGTCTGGCGCCGCTGAAGTCCGGCCGCTTCATGCTGAACATCTACTTCGGCCGCAACATGGCCAAGCGCTACGATCGGCTCAGCAGCGCGCTCTTCAGCCAGTTCCCCGTCCCGTTTCTGCGGGCGGAGTTCGCCTGGTCGGACAAGTGGCAGCTGGAGCGCATCCGGCCCATCGCCACGGGCGAAATTCCCGATCCGCACCGCCCGTTCGTGATCGAGCAGGCGGAAAGCTACTTCGGCCGTCGCGCCCGCTCCCGCTCCCGCCAGAAGTACCGCTACGACCTGGCGATTCTGGTGAACGCGGACGAAGCCGACCCCCCATCGGACGCGGGGGCGCTGCGCAAGTTCACCGCCGCGGCCCATGAGCAGGGCATGGACGTTACTCAGATCGGCCGCGACGACTACGGGCGGCTGGCGGAGTTCGATGCGCTGTTCATTCGCGAGACGACGCAGGTCAATCACCACACCTACCGCTTCTCCCGGCGGGCCTGGGCGGAGGACATGGTGGTGATCGACGATCCCGAATCCATCGTGCGCTGCACCAACAAGGTCTACCTCTCCGAGCTGTTCACCCATCACCGGATCGCCGCGCCCAAGACGCTGGTCGTGCACCGCGACAACGTCGACGAGGTGGCGCAGGCGATCGGTTTTCCTTGTGTGCTGAAGGAACCGGACAGCTCGTTTTCCCGCGGTGTGGCCAAGGCCGGCGATCCGACGGAGCTGAGGGCGCGGTTGGATGCGCTCTTCAAGAAGTCCGAGCTGGTGATCGCCCAGGCGTTCGTGCCCTCGGAATTCGACTGGCGTATCGGCATCATCGACGGCAGGGTGCTCTACGCCTGCAAGTACTACATGGCGGACGGACACTGGCAAATTCAGACCACCGACGCCCGGGGGCGCAAGCGCTTCGGGCGGGTGCAGACCCTGTCCCTGGATGACGTGCCGCCGCGCGTGTTGCGACTGGCGCTGCGCTGCACGAGCTGCATCGGCGACGGGCTGTACGGGGTGGACATCAAGGAGCGCAACGGCCGCGTGATGGTGATGGAGGTGAACGACAACCCCAGCATCGAATCCGGTGTGGAGGATGCCGTGCTCAAGGACGAGCTGTACCTGGCCATCATGCGTGTCTTCCGGGAGCGGCTGGATGCCCGCGGCCTCTCTCGCGTTCGCCGCTGACCGGGTGGCACCCAGCTGCCGCAGGCCCGCGCTCCGACCTGCCGGGGGGCGTGGGTGGTTGTGTCCGGCCCGCCCCTGCCGTATTCTGAACGCTCGCCACAGAGACGCCTGCAGGCGCCCGCGCGGAGCACATCCGGGCGGTGCTGCCGCCTCGCCTGAGGGATCGCGGGCCGTGCGGGAGGTGGAGTGCCGCCATGCCTAGCAAGCGAGGTGGGCGCGCGGACAAGCATACCCGCGAGCTGGTCGTCTGCGTGCTCAATGAGCCGGAGTACCTGCACGAGGTGCTAGCCGCCTTCCTGGAGGCCGGCTGCCCGGCGGCCACCGTGCTGGAGTCGCAGGGCATGGGCCGCATCATCTCCCAGGATGTGCCCATCTTCGCCGGATTCCGGCACCTCTTCGCCGGCAGCAAGCCCTACAACTACACCATCTTCACCGTGGTGGAGGACCCTGCGCTCGTGAAGCAGGTCGTGCGCTTGGTGCGCGACGTGCTGCACGAGGTGGAGGAGGCCTCGCAGGGCGTCCTTTTCACGCTGCCCGTTTCCTCCTTCGTGCGCCTGAGCGAGGACGCGACCCCATGAGCCCCGGCGTGGTGCTGCTGCTCGCCGCGCTGGCCGTGCTGGTGCTGGTCGGGGCGCGCACCGGCTTCGGCAAGGGCTCGCTGCCGGCGGTGCTGAGCCCGCTGGTGGATACGGGCACGGTGTTCATCCTCATCGGGGCGCTGCTGGGGCCGTCCGGCTTCAATCTGTTCACCGCGGGGATGCTGTCCCAGCTCAGTCCGGTGCTCGTCATCGGGCTGGGCTGGATCGGCTTCCTGTACGGCAGTCACTTCGAATTGCGCCTGCTGCGCCGCTATCCGCCCGCGCTCTATGCAGCTGCGGCCACCGAGGCGCTGATCGCCTTCGCGCTGGTGGCTGCCCTGGCGTGGGCGCTGCTCACCTACGCGCTGGCGCCGGAACTGCCTGGCCGGGAGCGGCTGGCGGCGGCGCTGCTGCTGGGCATCTGCGCCTCGGGCACGGCCCCGGCGGGGATATTTCAGCTCGGCGGGCGCTCGCGTCTGAGCGCGGACGACCTGAGCGCGCTGCGCTTCCTCTCCACCGTGGATGACATTCCGGCGATGCTGCTGCTGGGGCTGATGGGGGCCTTGCTGCACCCCACCGTGCCCGGCGCGCTCTCCGTGCAGCCCGCCTTGTGGCTGTTGTTTTCCGTTGGTATCGGCGTGGGGCTGGGCCTCATCACGCACTGGCTGTTTCCACGGGTGGATGATGTGCGGCACAACTCGCTGGTGCTGCTGGGGGTGGTTTCCCTGGGTGCCGGGGCGGCGGTGATGCTGCGGCTCTCGCCCTTGTTCGTTACGGCGCTGGCGGGCCTGACCTTCGCCAACCTTTCGCCCCGCAAAGAGCGCGCCTATGGGCTGCTGGCGGAAAGCGAGCACACGCTCTACACGGTGTTCCTGCTGGTGGCGGGGCTGCTGTTGCGCTTCGATTGGAAGCCGCTGTGGATACTCGTGCCGGCCTATCTGCTGCTGCGGGCCGGGGGCAAGCTGGGCGGGGGCTATGCGGCGCGGCGGCTGCTCATGCGCGGCTCGGGGGTGAGCCCGCTGATCGGCGCGGGGATGCTGTTCCAGGGCGGCATGGCGCTGGCGATGGCCATCAGCTTCCAGCGCACGCACCTGGCGGAGTTGGACGCGCAGGTCACGGCCACGATCGTGCTGGGCGTGGTGGTGTTTGAGCTGCTCGGCCCGAGCGTGGCCGATGCGGTGCTGGGCGGGAGGCGGCGCCGATGAGACGCGTGTTGGGACTGCTCGCGGTGTGCGCGCTCATCGTGGCCGTGCGGCTGGCCATGCCCGCCGAGGCCAGCGCGGCGGCCGCGGCCATGGCCCTGGGGTTCGTGCTGCTGGTGTCCTTTGTGCTGGGGCGCGTCGCAACGCGGCTGGGGTTGCCCACCATCACCGGCTACATCCTGGTGGGCATGGTCACCGGGCCCTTCCTGCTGGGCTGGCTGCACCCCGCGCTGGCCGTGCTGGGTCACTCGGCCGTCTCCAGTCTGCGCCTGCTGGATGGCGTGGCGCTGGGCTTGATCGCCCTCAGTGCGGGCGGTGAACTGCGTCTGGCCGCCGTGCGTCGCCACGCGCGGACCATCGCGGCCGTCATCGCCGGGCAGGTGTTGCTGGTGTTCGCGGGCGTGACCATGCTGGTGCTGGCCGGCGCCACGCTGTTCCCCTCGCTCCAGGGCGTAGCGGGAGGGAGCCTAGTGGCCATGGCCCTGCTCTTCGCCGTGATCGCCACGGCAAACTCCCCCGCCACGGCGCTGGCCATCATCCAGGAGTACCGCAGCGAGGGGCCGGTGACGGACGTGGTGCTGGCCGTCACCGTGGTCAAGGACGTGGTGGTGATCTCCCTGTTCACCATCGTGCTGGCCTTCGCCGTGCTGCTGGCCCGGCCGGGTGCTGCCTTCGATGCGGCCTTTCTGCTGGAACTGGGATGGGAGGTGGCGGGCTCAGTGGCCCTGGGCGTGGGTCTGGCTTGGCTGGTGGCGCTCTACGTGCGGCGCGTGGGCCACGAGTTGCCGCTGCTGATCCTGGGCGTGGCGTTCGTGGCCGTGGCGGTGCTGCCGGCGCTGCACCTCTCCGGGCTGCTGGCGCTGATGGTGGCCGGGTTCGTCATCGAGAACTTCACCGCTCACGGCGACGACCTGATCCAGGCCATCGAGCGGCACTCCCTGCCTGTCTACGTCGTCTTCTTCACCATCGCCGGGGCCAGCCTGGACCTGGGGGCGCTCGGTGCCACGCTACCCCTCGCGCTGGCGCTGGCTCTGGTGCGCGGCCTGTTGACGGCCGGTGGCACGGCGCTGGGGGCACGGCTGGCCCACGCTCCGGCCGCCGTGCAGCGCCACGGCTGGAGCGGATTCGTGGCCCAGGCGGGCGTGACGCTGGGCTTCGCGATTCTCGTGGAGCAGCGCTTCCCGGAGATCGGCTTCACGGTGAAGACGGTGGTGCTGGCGGTGATCGCCCTCAATCAGCTCGCCGGGCCCGTGCTGTTCCGCCTGGGCCTGTTCTGGGCCGGCGAGGCCCGCCCGGAGCCGGAGCGCGCGGTCAACGTCGCCACGCGCTGAACGGAGCGCACCCCATCGGCGATCTCAATGCGGACGGCTTGGTCCGTCCGTCGGCCGCGGACCGCATCTATGAAGACCTGACAGCGGGGAATCGAACATGAAGTGGCTGTTGATCCTCATCGTTATCTGGCCGGGGGCATCCCCGGCCATCACGCAGATCGACTTCAGCTCCGAGGCCGCCTGCCACGCCGCGCAGTCGATCATCACGCAGGGCTTTGAGCGCGTGCAGCAGGCCGCCGAGGGCCGAGCCAGCCTCAAGAGGCAGCGGCCGGACATGGTGCCGCTCTCGGCCAAGGTAGAGCGCGCCCACGTCTACTGCGTGCGTCGCTAGGCGTTCGGCCGGTAGGCAGAGGCGGAAGCTAGACCCGCGGCCCCTCGTCCGGCTCCATGTGCACAACGGTATCGGTCGCCTCGAACGCTCGCAGGCAGGCCTCGCGTACTTCGTGGGCGATGCGGTGAGCCTCGCGCAGCGGGGTCTCGGGATCGAGCTGGATTTCCAGGTCGATGAACAGGTTGGGCGGCTCGCCACGGCTGCGGATGTGGGAACTGGAGCGCACCCCGGGCACAGCATCCACCACGGCGGCGATCTCCTCCGGCTTGAGCATCGTGGTGTCCATCAGCGTGCTGGTGCCCCGCACCAGGATCTGCCACGCGATGCGCACGATCAGCACGGCGATGGCGAAGGCCACCAGGGCATCCAGCCAGTAGACCTGCATCCACGCGGCACCCAGTCCCACCAGCACGGAAAGCGAGACAAAGATGTCCGAGCGGGTATGGCCGGCATCCGCCACCAGCACCTCGCTCTTGTGGAAGCGCCCCTGTCGCGACTCGTAGTGTGTCACCACGGCATTGACGACCATCGTCGCGACCATTACGGCGAAGGCGAGGGCCGTGGGCTTGGCGTGCTCGGCGCTGCCCAGCCGCGTGATGCCCGCCCGTACCACCTCCAGCGCCGTCAGGCCCAGCAGCAGGGCAATGGCCAGGGCGGAAAAGGACTCGTACTTGTGATGGCCGTAGGGATGGTCCAGATCGGGCGGGCGGCTGGCCAGGTACATGCCCACCAGCCCAATCACGTTCGACGAGCCGTCCATCACCGAGTGGAAGCCGTCGGCCACCATCCCCAGCGAATCCACCGAGTAGCCGATGGCCAGCTTGGCGACCGCTACCGCCAGGTTCAACGCCAGCACCACCCACAGCACACGGCGGATGGCCGCCGTGCGGTGCGAGAGCGGGTGGGCGGCCTGGGATGCGGTCATGCCGGCAGGGTAGGGGTCAAGGCCATTGTGCCCCGGGGGGCGTTCAGAGCATGAGGCCGATGAGGATCAGCAGCAGGCTGAAGATGAGGCCCCCGTCCAGTATACCCCAGGCGACGTTGTCCGCGATCACCAGCTCGTAGCGCAGATTGATCCCCGTGAGTGCGTACATCACGATCTGCAGCACGGCCCGGGCCAGCAGCACGAAGGCCAGGATGATCGCCAGGAAGATCCACAGCTCCGGCGTGTTGAACATGTGCTGGCCGGGACCGAAGGTGATCAGCAGGTAGTGGTTAAGCGGCAGCACGCCGGCCACCAAGCCCAGCAGGGAGAACGGCGCGGCCGGGTTGTTGTCGTGAAAGCACTCGTGCAGGATGTGATTGCGGGTGCCGTACTCCAGGTAGAAGAACGAGTGGATCAGCACCAGCAGGCAGCCCAGCAGCCAGATCCCCAGCATGTTCCAGATTTGGCTCAGGCCCTGGTTAGCGTGGTCGAACACGTCCAGTTCCACGAGGCCTGCCACCAGGATCACGTACAGCACGGTCGAGAACAGGCTGGTGGCCACGTTGCGCTGCTTGAACAGCTCGTTGTTCATGGTAACGATATCGCCCTGCGCGTCGCGGTGGTCGCGGAACCATAGCCGCAGCAGGCCGCCGATCAGCAGGCGCAGCACCGCGAGCAGGATCAGCACCGCTACGATGCTGATGGCCACGGCGGGCACGTTGAGTCGGAACGACGTGCGCGGCGCAAGGCTGACGATGGAATAGAGCAGAATGCCCGTGGCCAGGAAGCCGCCCAGCAGGTCCAGCGCCACGGCGGGGTTGGGCCGCTTGCCGAACACGGCCTCGCGCACGTCGTAGCCCCGCGCCAGGATAGCCTCATAGATGATCCACCACATGATCAACGTGAGGATGCCAATCGCGGAATAGATGGCAAACAGGCCGATTATGGACCAATTCATGTGGGCTCCCCCATCGTGTTCCCGATCGCACGACGTGTGC
>Ga0102953_1000005_pt1 | contig 142639 bp, 123 predicted proteins | sample SalPon2A_C_D2_MG_FD_78509 | JGI IMG/M metagenome (GOLD analysis project Ga0102953, IMG submission 78509) | Soil microbial communities from South San Francisco under conditions of wetland restoration - Salt Pond MetaG R2A_C_D2_MG | ecosystem: Environmental > Terrestrial > Soil > Wetlands...
AATCTTCATCAACAAGGCTACTGAACCCCGTGCAGAGTATAATCGGAATGTCTTTCCGTATCTCCAGGATTTTCTGGGCGAGAGTTGTTCCTGTCATATCGGGCATCGTCTGATCAGTTATAACAATATCAAAGGCGTCTGGGTTGTCTTGAAATGTAGACAGTGCCTCTAGGCTTTTTTCTCGAACTGTTACCTTGTAGCCTAGGGGTTCAAGTAACTCTTTGCCCATTTGGGCCAACAACTTCTCATCGTCAACAAAAAGAATTCTCGCAGTACCGCATACAACCTGAGACGGTTTTTCGATATCTGGTACAGGAGCTTCTTCGACCACAGGCAGAAAAACATGAAAGGTAGTGCCCTTGCCAAGAGTACTTTCGACGGTAATCTCACCCCCGTACTCGTGAACAAGTCCATGAACAATCGCTAACCCCATGCCCGTTCCTTTCCCTTGAGGCTTCGTGGTAAAATAAGGGTCAAAAACTTTATCGATGAGATCAGGCCGAATACCTGTACCAGTGTCTGAGATAATCAGTTCAACATAGACACCTGGTTGTAAATGTTTTTGGGCCTCAGAAATCTGATCCTCCAGCAAAACCCGTTGTATTTGAATGGTTAGGATGCCGCCATTATCCTCCATTGCATGCTGGGCGTTTGTGCAGAGGTTCATGAGTATTTGGTGCACCTGGGTCGGGTCAGCAAGAACAAGGCCGCAGTGCGGTGCTAGATTGTCGCGAATCTCGATGGTGGAGGGCAGAGAGGACCTGAGCATTTTTAATGATTCTTTTATAAGGGGTGTCAGATCCAACGGAAAGCGATCCACCTTGGCTTGTCGGCTGAATGCGAGAATCTGCCGGACAAGTTCCTTTGCTCGATTAGCCGCCACGAGAATATTTTTCACGTTCTCGACCGAGGTAGGATCTTGCTCTGCCGGAAACTCTAATAATTCCGCATAGCCCATGATGATGGCAAGCAGGTTGTTGAAGTCATGGGCAATTCCGCCCGCAAGAACCCCTATTGCTTCGAGTTTATGACTCTGTCGAAGCTGGTTCTCCATTGTTTCCTTCTCCTCTTGGGCGGCAGCTAATTTGTCCAACATTGCGTTAATCGATTGGCCCAGAACTCCTATTTCATCCTGGGACAGTTTGTTGAATCGTTTTGAAATATCGGTTCCATCGACCTCAGAGGTGAAGTGAGCCAATTCTTCAAGCGGTTTGGTAATTCCTTTGGCAATGTATCGAGCAAGAAGAATAAAAACAAAAATCATAAGAAAGCAGATACTGAAAGCCCATTGAATAAGATCTTGTTCCAATTCTTCTCCAAGAGTCAATATTGGCTCTTGTACCATATTGATTAAAGACCCAGGCAGTCCAGTGCAGAGAATGCCGATATTATTGCGCTGAAAGTCTTTTACCGGAGAGCAGGCGGCATAATATTTCTCCTGTGCGTAAAAGATAGACGTATCTGTGGTCGTGCCTGTCCCATAAACTGCCAGAGCTTGGTCACGCTGAATTTCAGGCCGGATATCGGTGCTTTTGCCTTGCCGGTTCCTGTTGAATCCGGCAAACGTTGTAGATATAGGTGTGTCACCCAGAAAGAGAGAGGACGCGATCTGCGTTTGATTATGAAGGTTTCCAAATACGTTTTCTAGATTATTGAGGAGTTTTCCAACAATCAGTACGCCGACCGGCAAGGAAAATCCGTCACGAATAAGGCCTGCGCTAAAGATGGCAACGGCGTCTTCATGGATTTCTACACCCATTTTTTGAAGAAATTCAGACTTGAGTAAGATCGAGCTGTTCATCCCGAGTTTTTGTTCGAGCGATTGAGACTCTTCTGGAGAGATCTGCAAAATGGTTTCTTTTTGAAGGATATCAAAAGCATCTGAAATGAAGGGAAAGCTCGGGTAGTTTTGAATATAGGCCGGCAGGGTCAAATCTCCAGGCCTGTAGGCACGCTGCCCTCCAAAAGAGGCTTGCAGAGCACCATCTGCAGAGAATACAAGGGCAAAGTCTATTTGTTGTTTCAGACCGCTTTTTTGCAAAAAATTAACAATTCCTTCGGATTGCAGGTGATCAAGGACAGAGGCCAAAGGAGAGTCCCGCAGTAAGCCTTCCGTATATATTTCCAGGTTCCGCTGGCTTTCCGAGAGAAGAAATTGTGTGAAATAGTGATAGGATCGGACGTTGATGTAGGCTTGGTCGGCAAGTTCACTGCGTAAAACAATTTCTTGAGTGCCTATGTTTTGGTGGAGTTTCCAGAAAACTACCGAGGCAATTAAAAGGATAGTTACTGTTGTTGCTGTTGCATAGGCGAAAAAGATTTTATTCCGGATGTACTTATTCATAATTTCTGGATTTTCTAGCGAATCGGTAAACCGCCTGCATTTTTTATAGCCTTAACAGCCGCTGCTGAGGTGGCAAATTCAATGAATTTGTTGATACTGCTTTTTTTTCGGTTCTCCTCTTTATATACCAGAGCAAGCGTGCCAAAATAGGGGTATCCGGCATCTGTCGGTGAGACCTTTTCTATGTTGGGAACAATCAGTTCCCGGTTCTTGACATCGCTATAGGCACCGAAAGCTATTGAATCTGGCACCTTTTCTACGGTCTCAATAGTGTCGAGGTCGCTGAAAGTTGTTTTTGCAAGCTTGGTAATGCTGATATCCTTGAAGCCGGGAAAGGATTTGAGCAGGACGTTCAACGAGCTGTCGCCCTCTTGTCTTACAACAACACGTATCCGGGCGTGATGGCCTCCAACCTGCTGCCAGGTGAAGATCTTGCCACTATAGATATCACAAACCTGTTCCGTGGTCAGGTTTGTTACCTGAACACTCGGGTTGGTGTAAAAGACTATGGGAACGAGAGCTATCGGGGTATAGACGAGATGGTAGTGCTCCTCAGCTGGTTTGATTTTTCTGGCAACTCTGGCGAGCAGGAACTCATCTTTCCCGACAGCCTTAATGCCACCTCCAGACCCTATACTACGGGGGACAACAATGTGTGTCCCTGGATTATTTTGACTAAAAACCTTAGCTATCTCTTTTAGAATCAAAGGGCCACTGCCTGTGCCGACAATGGTGATTATTTCTGCATGTACTGAAAATGATACAAGAACAAACAGAACAAGCGTGACAAAGAAAAAAAGTTTCTTCATAGTCCTATTCTCACCTTTTGTTGATTTCCAATTCTCTCTGTTTCTAAAATAACAGGAAGAATCATACTCATGACTGTCAAAGCCAAGCATATATCACTTATTGTACTTAAAAAATTTTCGAAAAGCAGATTTTTTTCGAAGGCCCGACACTAACTAAGAGGAACGGAAAGAATGTCTAGGGTGTAAAAAAAAAGGTGGCTACCGATTTTCTCGGCAGCCACCTTTTTAGTTAATAGAAAGAAATAAGTTCTTATTTCTTTTTAGCTGCGGCTTTTTTGGCTGGGGTCTTTTTGGCAGCAGCTTTCTTAGAGCCAGCTTTTGGTGCAGTAGCCGCTGGCTCCAAGGCTTTAGCACGGCCTTCAAGAAAGTTCCATGACTTTATAACATCCCGCTGAGATTGTGCCATTAACTCATCGGCATGTGCTGGGTTCATCATCTTCAGCATTCTGTATCGATTCTCGTTCAATGCGTAATCTGCAAACGGCATTGATGGAGCCTTTGAATCAATATGAAGTGGGTTTTTGTCTTGTTCTTCAAGATCAGGATTGTAGCGGTATAATGGCCAGTGGCCACATGCAACAGCATTTTTCTGCTGGTCAATGCCCTTAGCAAGGTTCAGGCCATGATTGATGCAGTGTGCGTAGGCGATAATCAATGAGGGACCATCATAGGCCTCAGCCTCTGCAATTGCTTTTGCAACCTGGCCAGGGTTAGCCCCCATGGAAACTTTAGCAACGTATACATTTCCGTAGGTTGAAAAGATCATACCGATATCTTTTTTAGGCATTTTCTTGCCGCCTGCAGCAAACTGAGCAGTTGCCGCACGTGGAGTGGATTTTGACATCTGTCCACCAGTGTTCGAGTAAACCTCGGTGTCAAGGATCATTACATTAACGTTCTCACCGGAAGCAAGGACATGGTCAAGGCCACCATAGCCGATATCATATGCCCAGCCGTCACCACCAAAAATCCAAACGGATTTTTTAACAAGGTAATCCGCGATGGAAAGAAGGCGTTTTGCTGTAATTGAATCACTGGCAGCCAGAGTTGATTTGAGCTTTCCAACTCTATCACGCTGGGCATCAATTTCAGTTTGGCTTTTTTGAGAAGCAGTAAGGATGTCTGTGGCGACCTTTTTAGCAATAATTTTCTCAGCGACGGATTTTTCGAGCAGTTCTGCTGCTTGAGAAGCAAGTTTGCTGACCGAATAACGCATACCAAGACCAAACTCGGCATTGTCCTCAAAAAGAGAGTTTGACCAGGCTGGTCCACGACCATCTTTGTTTTTAGCGTATGGTGTTGTGGGAAGATTTCCACCATAGATTGAAGAACACCCCGTTGCGTTTGCAATAAGCATTCTATCGCCAAACATTTGGGTAACAAGTTTGATATATGGGGTCTCTCCGCAACCGGCACAGGCGCCTGAAAACTCAAATAGAGGACGCATCAGCTGACTTCCCTTGACAGTTGAAGGATCAACGTCAGCAGCACCAACCTCCGGGAGATCCAGGAAGAATTTAACATTAGCCGCTTCCTGTTTACGAATTGCATCAGTATTGGTAACCATCTGCAGTGCTTTTTTCTTAGCCGGACAAATAGTCGCACACAGAGTACAGCCGCAACAGTCCTCTGTGAACACCTGGACTGAGGCTTTTTTGCCTTTGAATTGAGCACCAACCGCATTTGCTGTTTTGTAGGATTTTGGAGCCCCTTTAAGTTCGGCCGCAGTATTAATTTTCATACGGATTGCAGCATGTGGACAAATCAGTGAACAGCGGCCGCATTGAATACAATTTGCCGGAATCCATTCCGGGACTTGAACAGCGATATTCCGTTTTTCGTACTGAGTGGTTGCGGTTGGCCATGTACCATCGACAGGCATTTCAGAAACCTTGATGGACTCACCTTTGCCTTGGATCATTCGTGCAGTGACGTCTTTTACAAAGTCCGGGGCGTCAGCAGGGACAGTTGGCGGCATTTCATGACCACTGATCGATTTGGGTACTTTAACTTCAACGATGTTTTTCACAGCTGCATCAACAGCGGCGTAGTTCATGTTAACGATCTTATCGCCTTTCTTGCCGTAGGTCTTTTTGATTGCGTCTTTAATGGCTTTTATAGCCTCTTTCTGAGAAATAATTCCAGAAATAAGGAAGAAAGCCGTTTGCATGATCATATTGATTCGAGCGCCAAGTCCGATGGCAATACCAAGTTTCAAGGCATCAATGATGTAGAATTTTGCTTTCTTGTCGATAAGTTGTTGTTGAACTGCCGCAGGCAGGTTCTTCCAGACCTGTGCTTTTGTGAAGGTGGTTGTCAGCAGAAACGTACCGCCTTCTTCAAGGTTTGAAAGCATGTCATATTTATCGAGAAAGGTGAAGTTATGACAGGCAATAAAAGTGGCTTTGTTAATCAGGTAAGGAGCAACAACCGGATTCTTGCCAAAGCGTAGATGGCTGGTTGTAATTGAGCCGGATTTTTTTGAATCGTAAACAAAATAGCCCTGGGCCGAGTTGTTTGTTTCTGTTCCGATAATTTTAATAGTGTTTTTGTTGGCGCCAACGGTTCCGTCAGACCCTAACCCGTAGAACATAGCGCGAAAAACATCGTCACCCTCAATATTGTAATCTGGGTCATATTCAAGGCTGGTAAAGGCAACATCATCGTTAGGACCAACACAGAAATGATTTTTGGGAGCCCAGGAAGCCATGTTGTCAAAAACTGCTTTGACCATTGTAGGTGTGAACTCAGCAGAACCAAGGCCGTAACGCCCTCCAAGAATTGTCGGTTGTAAAATGACGTTTGATGCCTCTACAGCTTCGCCAACGGCAGCACGGACGTCAAGATACAATGGTTCTCCAGCACTGCCCGGTTCCTTGGTTCGATCAAGGACCGTAATTTTTTGTACAGAGGCAGGCATGGCATTAACCATTGCTTTACAGTCAAATGGACGGAAAAGTCGAACGATTACCATACCGATTTTCCGGTTTTCATTGGCAATAAGATGATCAATGGTTGCAGCTGCAGTTTCAGCACCGGAACCCATCATAACAATAATTTCTTCCGCATCTGGAGCACCATGATAATCGAAAAGGTGATATTGACGTCCAGTGATTGCAGCGAATTTATCCATAGTCTCTTGGAATATTGCCGGAGTCGCTTCATAGTACTTGTTAACTGTCTCGCGTCCGGTAAAATAAACATCCGGGTTTTGTGCCGTACCCCGCATCATCGGGCGGTCTGGTGTCAACCCACGTTTGCGGTGTTCAAGGACAAGATCCTCATCGATAATAGCGGCCATATCGTCGGTAGTGAGCTGCTCAATCTTCTGAATTTCATGGGAAGTACGAAAACCGTCAAAGAAGTGCATACACGGAATTCGACTCTTTAAGGAGGATTGTGTGGAAATAAGGGCCATATCCTGACACTCTTGAACGTTTTGAGAGCAGAGCATTGACCAACCGGTTTGACGGGCTGCCATGACATCGCCATGATCACCAAAAATCGAAAGCCCCTGACAGGCTATTGACCGAGCTGTTATATGGAAAACAGTAGGCGTTAATTCACCGGCAAGTTTGTACATGTTCGGGATCATTAACAGCAGACCCTGAGAGGCTGTAAAAGTCGTACAAAGTGCGCCAGTGGTGAGAGAGCCGTGAAGGGCCCCAGCAACGCCGCCCTCTGACTGCATTTGGGTTACAACCGGTACTGTCCCCCAGATGTTTTCCTGGTGCGCGGTTGCCTTGGCATCTGCTTCCGCCGCCATTGGTGATGACGGTGTGATTGGGTAAATGGTGATAACCTCACAGGTAGCATAGGCCACGTGCGTACACGCTTGATTGCCATCAATGGTAACCATTTTTCGAGACATAAAATCCTCCTTTATAAAATTAAGTAAGTATAATAAGCATAATAAAAATATGTGGACGGACTGGCTTAGCCGCGGGTGAACATGCTAAACAAAAAAAGCCAGAATCTGTTTTGTTGGTAAAATCTTGAAACTATAAATGAACTTTATGAGAATATCCAGTCTTTTTAAAGTGTATCTCCGAAACAATGGTTAAAAACAGGCTAATAAATCCGGTTGATATCTGATTACATTTCAAGCAGGGTTTGCAAAGCATGCAGTTCAGGTTGTGGAACAATAAATACTTCAAGGTTTTTGTTCCACCGGCTTATTTCATGCTGGGTGAGCAGAGTCAGTAAGGTATTTTTATATTGGGTTATCGTCTCGTAACTTTGTACAAAATACTCCCCGTAACTATTCAGCGAGATAATTGTTGATTTAATTTTCTTTGCACCTCGAACCGGAGCTTTTTCAAAGTTGATGATTGCAAGGGCCTGTACGATATTCTCACCTTTGAGCAATTGGTCTGCTGAGATATGTGAAAAGGTGACTTGGGGAAAGGTTTCAATGAGCTTGTCCACCACGACCTGGAGGTCGTGCAGGTGAATGGGAAGATAATTTTTCGTTAAGTGTATTTGGGTCCGTTTGGTAATAATGCCGTTGACCATTAACCAGGTCAGTAATTTTATGGGGTCTTTTTCGCGCTTGATGATATGATCTTTATTGTTTTTTATGGTCTGATGATTGTGCTCTCCCTGGAAAGCGAAAAAGAAGTCTTCGCCGGAAAGTCGTGCAACATGGAGGGTAATGTCAAGTTGCTCCATCGCCTGACGGGACAAGCTGTTAATATAATCAATTTTGTAGGGTTTTTTTTCGTGGAAGGTGAAGAGCTTCCTGCCCAGAACGGCAATATCCTGCTCAGTTATGGTGAGGCCTGATTTTTCTTTGGCGATGGTCCGTAAATACCAGCGTAATTTTTTGTAGGTCTCAATCAGGTACTCATGGACTTTGGTGCCGGCCATGAGAAGGTCCTTGTATGTCCAGTGATGATAGTTAAGATAATGTTTTGAGTCGCTGGGAAGCAAATCCCAGTCTTCCATGAGCCTGGTTGTTGCTTTGATGCGGCTGTTTCCGTCTGCTATCTTTTTTTGTGACCCTCTGCTTTCCAAAGTTTTTAAAAAAAAGCAGGCACGGATGAAGTCATCTCTTTTTTGGTCTGTTTCCTCTTTTTGATAAAAACTTACTATTTCTTTGGCCATGAGAAGATATGGATCAATCTTGTCGACAGCTAAGGCAACCTCGTTGTCCGGCAGGAGTTCTTGAAAGGTGACAAGCATTTTAATCTTGTCGGAAAAAAGTTTCATTGACTGCTGTTTGTCGGAAAGCAACAGCTCGAGGTAGGCAAATTTAATGACTGACTTAAAGGGACTGTCAAGGGCCTTGTTCATCTGCCAGAGACAAGCGCCAAATATTTCTGCTTTTGGCAGATTTGAGAGATAGCCGAGGTCGATAAAATTGTTGAAATTTAATTTTTCTTTCTCTGCCAGCTGGTCGACATAGGCTTTATACTGGTCGTTGGTTAAGCCGGGGGGGATAAGCCACCATAAAGGCATTTTCCCGGCCACCAGGATATGGGTCCTGAACAGTTCATCTTTTAACAGAAGCTTTATCGCAGAACCGGCAGACTCTTCATCGGCTCTGGATTCAAAGCTGTTCTCCCTGGTTTGCGTAATATCCATCGGGAAAAAGAACAGGTTATATCCCAGGTCATTGGCCCATTGTTCAATCATTTTACACTTGCGTTCAAGTTGTGATAACCCCTGGTCGCCCAGCTCATCAAAAGAGACACTTACCCAGTAGTCGCAGTCTGATTTTTCTGTTTGCGCAATAGTGCCTATACTGCCGATGGTTGTTAAGGAGTGAATAAAAGCTTTTTGGGGGTAAGGGCTTGGTGTGTCGGAACGAAGTGCAGATGATTCCGGGAAAAATCGTTGAAAAAGATCGCGAGGCATCAGCTTTTCTGGAGTTAATAGATGAATCCCGTAACAGCAGTCCGGTTCGTCGATGTAGCCGGGAAGGTCTGGTGCATTTGAGTGCAACAGAAAGGGGATAACTCTGAAGAGTAGAGAGGCGGTTGATTCCTTAAAATTTACCGCCTTTTGGATACGGCTGGTATTGTATTCTAGATAGCGGTCTATTTTCTGTTTAATGGACATTTGCATCGATCAAACTGTGGCCTCAGAGGCAGTTGTGATTGCCTGGTTAATGAGTATGGCCTCGTGGGTTTTCTGTACATCATGTACTCTGAGTATTGAGATGTGTTTATCCGTAAGCATTCCTGAGATAACAGCCGTTGCTATGTCTCTGTCACTTGAGTCATTGCTTAAGACTTTGCCGATAAAGGATTTTCGAGAGTGACCAATAAGGACAGGTACGCCAAGTGAGCTATATTCCCGGGCTCTGTTGAGGATGAGGAGATTATGAGCAACTGTCTTGCCAAAGCCAATACCGGGATCGATAATAATTTTATTCCTACTGACACCTGCCTCTTCCAGCCAGTTTATTCGCTCATGGAAGAAGGCAAGCGTTTCTGCAATAATATCGTTGTACTCAGGGTTAATCTGCATATCAGAAGGAGTTCCCTGCATATGCATAATGATAATTGGTGCCTTGAATTCATTGACAATGTCGATCATGCGCGGGTCAAAACGCAGCGCACTAATATCGTTAATGATGTTGGCACCGGCTTGCAGGGCCTGAGCAGCGACAGCCGATTTTGTTGTGTCAATGGAAATCGGTATGGTGGTATGTTGACGGATAGCTTGTATTGCTGGGATGACCCTGCGTAGTTCTTCTTTCTCGGCTACTGGTTCAGCGAATGGACGAGTTGATTCTCCACCAACGTCGATAATGTCAGCCCCGGCATCAATCATTTTTTGTACATGTGAAAGGATATTTCCCTTCACTGTATACTGACCACCGTCTGAAAAGGAATCCGGTGTTACGTTGAGAATTCCCATAATGTGCACATGATGGCTAAAATCAAGTGTCTTGGTTTTATCTAAATACAACTTCACACCAAGCCCTCACCAGGATAAAGAAAATTGATGCCCGCTTGCGTCAAAATAATAGATTGCGGAGGAAAACAATAAATTTAATCGGTTGATTCCTCAGAGGGGTCTTGGTCTTCTGAAGCATCCTCTTCCGGCTGTTGTTTGTCAGACATTATCGCTTCAATGTCTGACAGTAAAATTGTTTCTCTTTCCAGTAGGGCCTGAGCAATAGTAATAAGTTGAGTTTTATATTCGGTCAGCAGGTCAAAGACTTTGGTATTTGCATTAACAACGATTTGTTTTACTTCATCATCTATTTTTATAGCGGTATCTTCGCTGTAGTCTCGATGCTGGGATATCTCCCGGCCCAGGAAAATCTGTTCTTCTTTTTTCCCAAAAGTCAATGGGCCAAGACTGTTACTCATACCCCACTCACATACCATTTTCCGTGCAAGATCTGTGGCACGTTCAATATCATTACCAGAACCAGTTGTGATTTCATCGAAGATAATTTTTTCGGCGACTCTGCCGCCCAGAAGAATACAGATATTGTTTAAAAGATATGACTTTGAGTGGGTGTATTTGTCTTCTGTCGGTAATTGCTGGGTTAATCCTAAAGCGCGTCCACGGGGAATAATTGTCACCTTATGGAGAGGGTCTGTGCCGGGAAGCAGCTTTGCGACCAGGGCATGGCCCGCTTCATGATAGGCAGTAACTTCTTTTTCTTTTTCAGAAATAATCATGCTGCGGCGTTCAGCACCCATCATTACTTTGTCCTTTGCCTTATCGAGGAGTTCCATGGTTACAGTCTTTGTGCCGGACCTTGCCGCAAGCAGGGCGCCTTCATTAACCATATTCTCCAGATCTGCACCGGTAAAACCAGGTGTCCCTCTGGCAATGACTTTCCAGTCGATATTGTCATCCAAAGGAACTTTCTTGCCATGAACCTTGAGGATCATTTCTCTTCCTTGGACATCCGGGGCAGGCACCATGATTTGTCGGTCAAAACGTCCTGGCCGGAGCAGTGCCGGATCTAACACGTCTGGACGGTTGGTGGCGGAAACGATTATAACGCCTTCATTGGATTCAAAACCATCCATCTCGACAAGCAGTTGATTAAGTGTCTGCTCACGTTCGTCATGGCCGCCTCCAAGCCCAGCGCCTCTATGCCGGCCAACTGCGTCAATTTCGTCAATAAATATAATACAGGGCGCATTTTTTTTCCCCTGGGTAAAAAGATCACGGACCCGGGACGCTCCCACACCTACAAACATTTCAACAAAATCCGATCCCGATATTGAAAAGAAGGGAACATCTGCTTCCCCGGCAATCGCTTTAGCGAGTAGTGTTTTCCCTGTGCCAGGCGCTCCGGCCAATAAAACACCTGTAGGGATTCTGGCACCCAGATCAGTAAATTTTTTTGGGTCTTTCAGGAAATCGACGATTTCAGCCAATTCCTCTTTTGCCTCTTCAATACCGGCGACATCTTTAAAGGTTACCTTAGTATTGCCACCTTCATTAAGACGGGCCCGGCTTTTGCCAAAGCTCATTGCTTTGCCGCCGCCGCCCTGCATCTGGCGCATGAAAAATATCCAGACACCAATAAGGAGCAGCATTGGAAACCAGGAAACCAGAATTGTGATGTACCAGGGTGTTGTACCTTGCTGCTTGGCCTTGATGTTGACCCCTGATTTGCGTAGCAAGGGAATAAGCTCGGTATCATTTGGAACAATAACCTTGAAGTTGGTGCCTCCCTGAATGGTTCCGGTTATTTCGTTGCCCTCGATAACAATCTGGTTGACCATCCCTGACTCTACACTGGATATAAAATCCGAGTAGGTCATCTCGGTTGTTGGGCTTTGAGGTTTGTTGAAAAGGTTAAAGAGTAAAACCATGGTAAGGCCAATAACGAGCCACATAGAAAGGTTTTTGTAGAACATGTTCAAGTCAAAATTCTCCTTAAAGACGTAAAGTAGTATTGCTAAATATAGATGGGTGAAACGTACTGTGATTTGTTAAGTAGTTTGCATTGACTCCTATCGTCAGTCAATCATAAAATCATTAAGTCACGTGTGTTACGATATATCGTTTACTTAAAGAATGTACGTTACAATAAGTCGTTTGCGCCTTAAAGTCTACAGGACTGTTTGCATTTTAGTTTATGTCCATCCATAAATGACCTTTTTGCCCAATCTCTGTGTTATGCTCAAAAAATAATGCTCGGAATATCAACTATATGCCTGTGCTTATTTTTTTTGCATGCCTTGATCTTTAATAAAAATACTTATTTATGGACAGACACTAGTTAAAGTACTCCTGTAAAGACTTGACACTCATGCTGGTTTCATGAAGGGTAACTATTGCCATCAGCATGGCTTCAGCACCCGCCGTGGTTGTTGTGTATGGAATATGGTAGTCGAGGGCACTTCGTCGAATGGTGTATGAATCTTCTGTTGCCCTTGTCCCCATTGACGTATTGATTATCCACTGGATTTTTTTGTCCTGAATGATGTCAAGAATATGGGGCCGTCCTTCCGAAATCTTATTGACCGTGTGACAGTCAACTCCAGCTTCACTGAGAACTTTTGCCGTACCTTTCGTGGCCAGAATTTTAAAGTCCATTTCTGCCAACTTTTTTGCAGAAGGAATGATAGTTTTTTTGTGATCGCCCATCATTGAGATAAGCACACTGCCGGAGGTTGGTATCTGCTGGCCTGCGGCGATCTGGGCTTTGGCAAAGGCCAGCCCCAGGGTTGAGTCAAGACCCATGACTTCACCGGTAGATTTCATTTCAGGGCCTAATATGGTGTCAACATTGTCAAAGCGGTCAAACGGGAAGACGGCTTCTTTGACGGCATAATGTTTAATTGTTACTTCTTCATTCAAGCCGAGATCGGATAATTTTTTACCCATCATTACCTTGGTGGCCAGCTTGGCTAAGGGCACGCCAGTGGCCTTGCTGACAAACGGGGCGGTTCTTGAGGCCCGCGGATTTACTTCAAGAACATAGATAGTATCATCTTTTACAGCGAACTGGATATTCATCAGTCCGATGACTTTCAACTCGAGTGCCATGGCTTTGGTAGCAGCCATGATTTCGTCCTGGAGTTTCTCTGGCAGGGTGTGTGGCGGCAGTACGCAGGCAGAGTCTCCGGAGTGGATGCCGGCCTCTTCAATATGCTCCATGACTGCACCGACAATGCAGGTCTCTCCGTCAGAAATGGCATCAACATCAATCTCAATCGCGTCTTTCAGGAACTTATCGATGAGTATCGGATGTTCAGATGAGACTTCAATTGCAGACGACATATACTCAGAGAGATCCTTTGCGTTGTAAACAATGCGCATGGCCCTTCCGCCAAGAACATAGGAGGGCCTGACGACCACTGGGTAGCTGATCTGTTCGGCTATTTTAATAGCTTCCTCAGCGGTTCGGGCCGTGCCATTTTCCGGTTGACGAAGATCAAGTTTCTGCAGAAACTGCTGAAAGCGTTTTCTGTCTTCAGCCCGATCGATACTGTCCACCGATGTCCCTAAAATGTTCACCCCTGCTTTATGAAGGTCATCTGCCAAATTAAGGGGTGTCTGGCCGCCAAATTGAACAATTACGCCGTAGGGTTTTTCGACATCAACAATGTTAATCACATCTTCTATGGTCAGGGGTTCAAAGTACAATTTATCGGAGGTGTCATAGTCTGTACTGACTGTTTCGGGGTTACTGTTAACCATGATACTTTCGATCCCAAGTTCATTTAAGGCAAATGACGCATGGACACAGCAGTAATCAAACTCTATCCCTTGGCCGATACGGTTGGGTCCGCCGCCGATAATCATGACTTTTTTGGTGTCGGTGGGCCGGGCTTCGTTTTCCTGCTCATAGGTCGAATAGAAATAAGGGGTGAAGGCCTCAAACTCGGCAGCACAGGTATCGACCAGTTTGTAAACAGCCTTGACATTGTATTTTTCCCGCAACTCCCGAATGTCGTCCGGTGAAGTGCCGGTAATGTAGGCAAGCTGCTTGTCAGCAAAGCCAAATTGTTTGGCTTTGCTGAGACTTTCAGCTGAAAACTTAGAAAATCCGTCTTGGCTGATTGATTTTTCAAGTTCAACAATCTGCTTTAAATTATTGAGGTACCAAGGGTCGATAAAAGAAACCTGGTAAATTTTTTCAACCGGCATTTCACGCTTAAGGGCTTCGTATAGATGAAACATACGTTTGGAACTTGGTTTTCCCAAAGCACGCTCAAGATCCTCATCAGCCATGTGGGTATGGTTGAATTTAGGCCCGGCGCCAAAACCGGTGCAGCCAATTTCCAGGGAGCGCATGCCTTTTTGAAAAGCCTCTTTAAAGGTGCGCCCAATCGCCATGGTTTCACCAACGGATTTCATGGCGGTGGTTAAAAAGTCATCGGTTTCCGGAAATTTTTCAAAGGTCCAACGGGGGATTTTGACAACACAGTAGTCAATACTTGGCTCAAAAGAGGCGTAGGTTTCCTGGGTGATATCATTTTTTATTTCATCAAGCGTATAGCCTACGGCAAGTTTTGCAGCAATTTTTGCAATTGGAAAACCTGTAGCTTTTGAGGCAAGGGCTGAACTCCGGGAAACACGAGGATTCATTTCAATAACCATGATTTCGCCGTCAACTGGATTTACAGCAAACTGCACATTTGAGCCACCTGTCTCCACCCCTATTTCACGCATAATTGCAAGCGATGCATCACGCAAAGCCTGATATTCTCTGTCGGTTAAAGTCTGGGCCGGGGCAACAGTGATAGAGTCACCTGTGTGTACGCCCATGGCATCAAGATTTTCAATGGAGCAGACAATAACAACGTTGTCATTTTTGTCCCGCATAACTTCAAGCTCGTACTCTTTCCAGCCAAGGAGGCTTCTTTCAAGCATGACTTCAGAGTTGAGACTTAAGTCGAGTCCGGTTGTGCAGAGTTCTTCAAGTTCCTGCGTGTTGTAAGCTACGCCGCCGCCGGTTCCGCCAAGGGTAAAGCTTGGCCGGACAATAATCGGAAAACCAATTTCATCGCCAGCGGCTTTTGCTTCGGCAACTGTATGAATAATAGCGCTTTGAGGTACACTTAAACCAATTTTCTGCATAGCCTCTTTAAAGGAGTCCCGGCCTTCTGCCTTGCGAATGACCTTGGCGTCAGCCCCCAGCATTTCAACGCCAAACTTTTCCAGGACTCCTAACTCCGCAACTTTTAAAGCGGTGTTCAATCCTGTCTGGCCACCAAGGGTGGGCAGGAGTGCATCCGGGCGTTCTTTTTCAATGATCTTGGCAACCATTTCCGGGGTAATAGGTTCCACATACGTTCTATCGGCAATCTCAGGGTCTGTCATAATGGTGGCCGGGTTTGAGTTGATCAGAACAACCTCATAGCCTTCTTCCTTCAGCGCCTTGACTGCCTGGGTTCCGGAGTAGTCAAACTCACAGGCCTGACTGATAATAATCGGACCAGAGCCGATAATAAGTATTTTTTTGATATCTTCTCGTTTGGGCATAATTTTTTCTATAAGTGTTAGGTTTAAAGTGTTAGGTTTTAAGTTATGAATTTCTAGGTGGTATGGTTGTGACTGGAATCTCAGTTCAACATAAGACCTAAAACGTAAAACTTAAAACTAAGCTTTTTGCATCATCTCAATAAACCTGTCAAACAGGTAAATTGAGTCATGGGGGCCGGGTGCATGTTCCGGGTGATACTGCACTGAAAAAGCCGGATATTGTTTATGACGCATGCCTTCAAGGCTGCCATCGTTCAGATTAACATGAGTCAATTCAACCTCAGCTGGGTTAAGGCTATCAAAATCGACACAGAAACCATGGTTCTGTGCTGTAATTTCTATCTTACCGGTTGAAAGATCTTTTACTGGCTGATTTGAGCCTCGATGGCCGAACTTCAGCTTATAGGTAGTGCCGCCATAAGCCAAACCAAGTATCTGGTGACCAAGACAGATACCAAAAATTGGTTTTTTGCCCAGCAGTTCTCTGACGGTATCGACAACACCAGGAACACCTGCCGGGTCTCCTGGGCCGTTGGTTAAAAATATGCCGTCAGGGTTCATTGTCAGGATGGTGCCCACCGAAGTTTGAGCAGGAACAACTTGAATCTGACAACCGTTCTCAGCAAGAATGCGGAGCTGGTTGTATTTCAAACCAAAATCAATGGCAACAATTTTGAACTTGCCAGGGCCTGTGGTACTGAAATTAGTCCCAGAAACAGGGCCATCTGCTGTCCAGCCGTAAGGTTCGTCACAGGTGACCCTGCTGACCATGTCATGACCAACTAAACCAGACCAGTTTTTGGCTTTCTCAATAAGGGTTTGCGGGTTGAGGACCTCTGTGGAAACAATTCCTTTAAGGGCACCAGCCTGACGGGTGTGCTTGGTGATTGCCCGGGTGTCAAGCCCTTCGATGCCGAGAATATTATTTTTGATCAGAAAGTCCGCAAGGCTGGCATCCGCCAGATGATTACTGGGAATAGTATTATATTCACGAACCAGTAAGGCTCCCGGGTGGATTGATGCTGACTCCATATCATCCTTATTGACACCGTAATTGCCGATTAACGGATACGTCATTGTAACAATCTGTCCGCAGTAAGAGGGGTCTGTCAGGATTTCCTGATAGCCGGTCATGCCGGTATTGAAAACAATTTCTCCCAAGGCTTCGCCTGGTCCGGTGAAAGACCGTCCTTCAAAAATTCTGCCGTCTTCTAGGGCAACAAGCGCTTTCATGTGATTGTCCTGTTGTTAATTGTGAGTGAGTGCACACTAGTCAGTGTACCATCCAAAAGATGCTTTGTCTGACAGGCATCAGTGAATCAAAATATTTTGTAATAGCTCAAACTGTCTGCTGGCTGAATTCTGCTGCGCAAAAGCGGTGGCCCGTGCCTTTTCATTGGCCCGTTGAAGGGTCTTCGGGTTTTCGGCAAATGAGCTCAATAAGCATTTTAGCTCGGTCCTATCCGCAACCATAAAGCCCGCCTTTTCATCTTCAAGCAAGGTCACAGCGTCAAGGAAGTCTTTCATGTGAGGGCCGTAAATTGGCGCCTTACCTTGTAGTGCCGGTTCCATGATATTGTGCCCACCTTTTTCAACCAGGCTTCCACCACAAAACACATAGGTTGCGATGGAATATAATTTACTTAATTCACCCATGGCATCCAGCAGGATTATTGGTGCATGCCTGGATTTTTCAGCTTTGATCGTTGAGAACGTTTGGTAATTCACGTTCAGGTCACCCAGCATTTTTTGAATCTGGGCGACTCTTTCTAGGTGTCGCGGGGCAATGATTAATACAAGCCCTGGTATTATGGTGCTTGAAAGCTCGGTATGCAGTGTGGCAAGTAAAGATTCTTCCCCCGTGTGTGTGCTTCCGGCAATTAAAACAGGTTCATGTGTTGATATCTTCAGGAGCTCTCTGTACTGGTGCTGCGTTGCTTCCGTTTGAGAGTCTGCAGTACCACTTTTTCCCGATACGTTTACATGCTCACGAAGAGCATATTTGGCATTGCCCGTAACTGCAATTTTAGTCTCGGGGTATCCAAGAGCTGCATAACGGCTTTTGTCCGTGTCATGGATGACGGCAATCGCATCCAGACACCCTAAAACCTGACGGAAAAACCAGCCGAATTTTTTGTATCTACCAAATGATTTTTCAGACATTCTGCCGTTTAACAAAATGGTCTTAACCCCGCATCGGTGCGTAATTCGTAGAATATTTGGCCAAAGTTCCGTCTCAAGACATACGTATACGGTTGGTTGCAGTTTGCGCAAAAATACACGTATTATCCAAGGTAAATCTAATGGAGCGTATAGACAAAGAGCGTTGTCGCCCAATTGCGATTGAGCAAGCAAATGTCCCTGACGGGTCACTGTCGTAATTATGTAATCAGCTGGCAATTGTGATTGCTGACTTTCAGAAATCAGAGCCTTTGCTACCTGTACTTCACCAACAGAGGCGGCATGCAGCCAGATGCGCTGATGATGCTGCCATGGTTTGGTTAGTCTAAAAAAACCAAACCGTTGCCTGAGACTATCAAGATGCTGCCCTGTAATGAGACAGTATGGAATAAAAACAGGCATGACGACAATGATAAACAGCCAGCCTAGAATAGTGTACAGTCCGTAATACAAAAGGTTTATTTACCTGATAATCAGTCTTGGTTTTTGTACTTTGAAAAATCGATCAATTTAAACGTTAAAAGGCAGTTTCGTCAACATCATTTTGCAAAACTAGGGCAGTTTTCCTGGTGTTTGCTCTAAAGCAGGGAGCATGTTTCTGATTCGTTTGGTGTTGGCTGGATCTTGTTTTTAACCGCAGAGAGAATGTGGTGAGGAAAGACTAAAAGGAAAGCTATGCCACATGAAGCAGATCATCTATCATAACGATAAGTTCATTTATTTTTGGTTTACTTGTGTAAACGTCGGCTCCGGCGTCTTTACACTTTAGGCCCATCTGCTCGTCAATCAGGGAGCTGAATAGTACTACCGGAATGTTAGAAAGACCCAGTCCTTGCTTGATGTGCCGGCAGAGTGTAAGCCCATCCATTCTGGGCATTTCAATGTCTGAAATCACCAGGTTTATAAAATTGGAAATGGGTTTGTTTTCCGTCTGTGCCTGTGCGACAAGGGCATTAATATGATCAAAGGCATCCTGACCGTTTTCAAAAGCAGTGATGTGATTAAAGCCAACTTTTTTTAATAACCCGCAAATGTTGTTCCGGATAAAATTTGAATCCTCGGAATAAATTATTTTCAGGTCGTCCCTGATGGCTCCTTTCTTAATGTCGACATCTGCCAAATCATATTCCATTTTTGTGTCCGGAAAAAGTTCGGCAATGATATATTCAAAATCAATGAGAAGAATTTCTTTATCATCAACGGAAATTGTTCCTGTAATGTTTGACGAATATTTTGAGAAAAATGAATCGGTTGGCATTACCTGTTTCCAGCCGATTCGGTGAATTCGGTTGACATCGCTGATAAGAAAACCGTTCGTTACCTCACAAAATCTTGTGACCAATACAATTGGATGTTCCGGGGGCTCCTGGTCTTTACGGTTAAGAGCTCTGTTGAGATTGATAAGCGGGATTGTTTTTCCCTGCCAGAGCAAGACTCCAAGGTGGGCGTTATTTTCACCGGGAACCGCTGTAAATTTTGACTCATGATAGGCAAGAATCTGCATCACTTTGGCAACGTTAATCCCGAAGCTTTGCTCTCCAAGTAAGAATTCTAATATCTCAACTTCATCACTTTCCTGATCGCTAAAGATTTCATCGGTCATAGTTATACACCATAGATAAATTGCACTAACCAGTCGACTGGGTAAGCTTTATGAAAAGGTTCATTGTCTATATATATGATATTTTTCCTATTCAGTTGACATTGCCGTAATGATTTTCTGGTACTCCAAAAAGGCATTATTCATCGAACGGTCCAATTCACCTTCCTGAGTCGAGAAGAATTTATCACACCGTGGATCTTGCTCATACATAAGGGCATCAGCGCCAGTTGAAGCGCCGCCAATCATTGCCATGATATCGCCTAAATGAACAATGTAGGCCAGGGCTTTGTGTTTGGCCGGGCATTGGTCTGGCGCATGATGCCATCGAATAATATCACACAGGGCTTCTGGCAGCTGCCAATGTTTTCCTATATAAGAACCGACCCGGCAATGGTCTGTGCCGTAATAGAATTCTTCCGCTTCACGGTAATCGTGAAGCGCGTCACTTTCAACAGCGGCGAGAAGATCGGGAGCAGAACCCTTCATGTATTGAGAGAGAATTCCCTTGCCCAGATCATGCATGAGGCCTGCCGTATAGGCTTCTTCCGGGGTGATTTTGTTGATAGAGAATTTTGCCAGTTCACGGGCGGTAAGGGCAGCCAACAAACTGTGCCTCCAAAGGGCGTCTCCTTCGCCTTCGTACCCCTCCATGGGGGCTCTGTAAACTGGAGCGGCACACTCTTCCATCGCCAGGCCAAAAACCATTTTATCTCCCAGTTGAGGGATAGCCCTTTCGGCTGAGGTAATCGCTTCACTCAGACCATAAGCCGCACTATTGACAACCTTCAGGACTTTAATGGTCAGTGAAGGGTCATACTTGACTATTTCAATGATATCATGGATGGAGTGTTCCTTGTCGGCAACGATTTGCATCAATTTTGTGGCGCTTGTTGACAGTAAGGGAAGTTCATCGATGCTGCGCAGAATCTGGGCGTTTAATATCTTGGCTTTTATAGTGTTTAATTTTTCCATGATGCAGAGCCTCTATACTGACCAGTCAGGACGGCCCGGTGAATGGAGAATTACTTTGCCTGAAGCGACCTCAACAGTGACAGTTCGGCTTATTTGACCACCGAGATCTTCTGCAACCGGGGCTAGTTTCATCTGCCAGAGAATTTTTTTTACGGCCAGGATATTGCGTTTGCCGATGTTGAACGTGTCGTTCATTCTGGCAACTTGGGCTCCACCGACAAGCTTAATGATATAACCGCTTTTTGTTTTGCTGAGTTGAGCGACAAGGTTGAGAAGAGCGGGAACAGCCGTATCCGCAAAACGTCCGGGCTGCTTTGCCGCTTGGCTTGGATTTAATTGTGAGTCGGACAGGGCAATATGAGCCATGCCGACAGTCCTGCTTTTTGGTTCCAGAACGATGAATCCCACGCAGGAACCTAGCGCCATGGTTTTTAAGACCTCATCAGGCCTGTTGGTTGCGCCGTAATCACCAACGCCAAGGAACACTGTAGTCATTTGACCATTCTCAATGTAGAAAGTTGCACTGTTTTCATGAGAGACTGCGAGACAGTATGGATCTGATCCACTCCTCCGAGTTCAGAAACTCGGAGGAGTGGCTGCTGTAGTCGAAGTCGCCACAGGCAATTTCTGCGTATTGAGTGTCAACAAAAGCGTCTATATCAATGATATGGCCCACTCCCATAATATCATGCATGTAGTGCTGCATTCGTTCAACATCATTTTTAACAGGGAACAGGTTATCTGTTTTGATTCCCAGAGGGTCGGTCAGGACTTGCTTTAAAACCGGCAGTTTAAGGCCCAGTTTTTTCTCCGGATCAAGAAAGGAGAGAGCGTAAAATGCCGCCAAGGTACTTTCTTCGGTTATAAATTTCCCAGCATCGACAAGGTATTCAACAAATTCTTGAACGGCCTCGCTGTAGGGTTCGCTGAAATCATCACGTACAGCCACCACACAGCAGGGATGGTTCTGCCATATTTCACTGGAAAGGAACAGGTTATTGCTTATGCCCGAGACGGTTGATATAGAGCCGATAGGTTCAGCAACCACAAAACCGCCAACCTCAGAACTTTCTTTCATGAAAGGAGGCATATTTATCGGGGCGACAACCTCGAGGTTGATGTCGACGTCATCACCTTTGTCCAGGCTGGCCTTGATGTTGATTGGATCAAAGAACATGTGAGTAAGCATGTGGTGAACTGACAGTTTGTGGGGAATGAGTACTGATTTGGTCTTGAAGAAATTTTCATAAGGTTTTTGGTAATCACCCTGGTTGTTGCGCACAAAGATACTGCCGTTCCGATGGGTTAAAAGAACCATTTTAATTGGAACGCCAAAGTGGAACAGATCCATTGCAATCGGTGCCAGGACAAAGGCTGCATCTACCTCACCTTTTTCAAGGGCCTTCTCCACCGGATTCCAGCCGGACATGCATTGGGTATCCAGTTCAAAATGTTTGGGCACTATGTCGCCCTGCATGATCCAGCGTTTTACAACACCGAGGATAAGGTGGTCGGTAATCTGAATATGGGCAACTCGTAATTTCACCTTGCCGGATGCGGTCTTTTGCGGACCGCTTGGCCTTGTACTTTGGGTTTCGGTCTTCTCGGTGCTTAAAACCGCTTCAATCTGGCCTTTAAGGTCATCTGCGGTGAAGGGTTTTGGAAGAAACCCGTTGCAGCCGGCATCCTGGGCTTTATATGCCTGGGCCTTATCCGCCTGGGCTGTTGCCATAATGAACGGGATATGCACACACTTTGCATCTTTTCTGCACCAGAGCAGCAGTTCATAGCCACCCATATTGGGCATATTCCAGTCACTGATGATAAGCTCGATATCGTCAGTCTCCTTGAGAAGGCCTACGGCTTCCTCCCCGTCATTGGCTTCGAGAATATTTTCATAGCCAATTGAGCTCAAAATTCGCATCTCAATTTTGCGCATTGATTTTGCGTCTTCTACCAAAAGTATTTTCATGTTTGGATCCAAGCCCATAGTGTCGTCCTGTTTGGTAAACCAATAGATGTTTAAAAGTTCCCCTATCTACGCTAAGGCTGCATCTCCAGAGATGTAGACATCAATTCTTTACACACTTGTAGTTAACCTGCAATGACAGGAAACGAAAATCCTCAATAGTTTCAACGCCGCCATGTAAAATCAACTACTTACGTAGTGTCTCGGGGATGTCGAGCGGGTTGTTGCGAGACCATCAATTCTTCTTTCTGGTAATGCTCCTCTATAGAGCTGACATCAAGAATCAGACATACATCTCCGTTGCCCAGAATGGTGCAGCCGGAAACCCCAGCGACATCGCCTGTATGGTTAATATATTCGGACAATCCTTTGATTACCGTCTGCTGCTGGCCCATCAGTTCATCAACGAAAAGACATATTTTGCCCTGGTGTCCATCAAGGACAATAAGAATTCCTTTATCCAGCTCCGTATAGTCTGGCCGTACCTTATGTAGTTCATGAAGCCGTATGACCGGTAAAAGATTTTCTCTGACTTTCACCAACTCCTGACTGTCCGGCGTGACGGTTATGGCATCTTTGGAAGGTTTAAATGATTCTGTAATTGAGAGGATGGGCAGAATGTAATGTGCCTTGCCTGTTCTGACCTGCATTCCCTCAATGATGGCTAAAGTCAAGGGAATTCTCAGGGTAATTGTTGTGCTTTTGCCGAGTGTGCTGTCAATCTCTATTTTGCCCTTAATCGATTCAAGATTCTGGCGGACAACGTCCATCCCTACACCGCGGCCCGAGACATCAGTGATCTTTTCCGCAGTTGAAAATCCTGGTTGAAAAATAAGCTGCATGGCCTGCTTATCTGTTAACTGTGAACCGTCTCCTTCTACTATGCCCTTTTCAATACCTTTGCTGATAAGTTTGTTACGGTCCAGGCCACGACCGTCATCCACGATTGTAATAAGGACATCACCACCATCATGGGTGGCGCTTAGCTTGATGCTGCCTGTTTCCGGTTTGCCGAGTGCACTGCGCTCGGCATTTGGTTCCAAGCCATGGTCCATAGAGTTTCTGATTAAATGGACCAGGGGATCGGTTATTTTTTCAATGACGGTTTTGTCGACCTCGGTTGTTTCCCCGGCAAGCTGCAGATCAACTTTTTTGCCGGACTTTCGCGATAAATCGTGGACCAATCGGATCATCCGGCGAAAAAGCCCAGAAATAGGAACCATCCGGATGGTCATTGCCATCTCCTGAAGCTCTCTCACAATCTTGGTCATATGCTGGCCTGCTTTATGAAATCTATCCAGTTCAAGATCTTTCAGATCAGGATTATTGATGACCATATTTTCAGCAATAACCATCTCGCCAATCAGGTTGATGAGATGGTCGAGCTTGTCGATATCCACCCGGATATCCTGCCTTTTTACCGCTCGTCTGTCACCGGCAGCGACAGGAGATTCTTCACGAAGCTTCGTCTGGACCTCTAAAGCGGTTTCCAGTTTGTCCTGAGAAATTTTCCCACTATCAATCAGAATTTCACCAAGCGGTTTTTGCTGAAGGTCAAGAGCTTTGTCGATATCTTCCTTGGTAACGGCCCCTTGCTTAACCAGGATATCACCGATCCTGGTCGAGCTCTCCTCAACTTTTGCCAGCATACTCTTGGGCAAGTGGTTGTTTATTACTTCAACGTAAAGTTCCAGCCCTTCAATTTTGCCGGAGTTGCCCTTGATGATATCCTCCAGGGACTCTTTAAAGACATCAAGTAATTCCAGCAGCATGTCAGCGATTTTGCCAACATTCGGGTTAGCTCCTGATTTTACAGTATCAAGCAGGGTCTCTTCCGTATGGCTTATCTTCTCTAAATCCGTAAAACCTAAAAATCCGCAGTTCCCTTTGAAACTGTGTATGTTTCTGAAAAGTCTTTCCAGCGGCTCCATGTCTTTTGGGTTGTCTGCCAGTTTTAAAAGGTCTTCCTCAACTTCCTGCAGCAGGTCGTCTGCCTCTTCTAGAAATTTCTTTCTTGTTTCCGGCGTCACCAGATCTGCCATGTCGATATCAAGGTTGATTTCAGGTGGGCAGCCCTTTGTTGCCGGTGAGCCTTCTGCTTGATTTCCGGATTCAGAGCCTGGTGTTTCCGGGCTGTTATTTTCAGGGGAGTGTTCTGTGTTAAAGAGCCCGATCAGGGTCTTTGCGGCTTCTGCCATGCCTTCATCATTGAAATTTTCCTCAATAAGATCGAGGGCCTCCTTTGAAAAATCACAGGATTTGCATAGTAGATCAATGTGATTCGCATTCAACTTAATGCTGCCGGTTCTTAATTGATCGAGGAGATTTTCGGCTGTGTGAGTAGACTCGACAAGATTTGTAAACCCCAGGAAACCAGCGCCGCCTTTCATTGAGTGGAACAGGCGGAATATGGCGTTTAGATCATCGACTGTTTCCTGTGATAATTGCTGGTTGGGGTCGTCACTTATGTTTTCTTCCAGGGTTAAAATATCCGGTTCAACCTCATCGATAAGATCTCGGACCTCGGTGACAAACTCCATTATGAGTTCTTTCTGGTCATCTTTTATTTGTGCCGCCATGCTTCATTACCTTATCGTGAATTTTGACTGTAACTGTGCCATGTTCGATCATCATAAAAGGATACGAAAAACGGGCTTGAAAATCAATAATCTTTTGGTTCTATCACCTTAATAATTACCTGTTTTGTAGGGGGATTAAGGTGGATCCCTGTATGCCAAGGGCATTTTTCTGTAGTTAAGTACCAGAAACAGCAACATCAAAAAAAATACGGCTCTAAAATTTCAAGGACATTGTCCCTGCCTGGGGGCCTTCGCTTATGGATTTATACTGACCCGTTTGTCAATAACTGAAAGCCAGGCGTTTTGCGCGTGGCCGTTTACTTATTTGTTCTTCAATTGTACATTAAAGGGATAAGAAAAGTATATAAAAATACAAAAAATGTGTTGGGCAGTGCCGGTTAGAGTTTTTCTTTGTAACTCAAGAAAGAAAACCGGGAATCACGGAGCAGAACCGCTTTTAAGGGCGATCACGACCAGATTCCCGGTTTTATGAAATGATGTTGTTGAGCAGGGGTGTTGTTAAACTGAAAGCTCAAGCTGTTGGATTTATTCCTAAGCGCACTCTGAATAGCCGCACGAGTGACAGACGCAGCAGCCGCCTTCATGCTCTATGGCGCCGCCGCACTCCGGACAGGCTCCAAAAGCCATATGATTTGAGCTAATAGAGTTGTCTTTGGTGCCGTTTTGTGCTTCCATATGCTGACGAATGGCCAGGGCAATGGCATCGGCGCAGGAGAGAACTTTCTGAGCCCCAAAACCAACCGGTTTATGGCAGCTGATGCCGATGAGCTGTTTGATAATCGGTTCAGGGGCCATGCCGCTGCGCCAGGCAAGAGAAACCAGTCTGCCGATTGCTTCGCACTGGCTTGCTGCGCATCCTCCTGCCTTTCCTACAAAGTTGAACAGCTCAAACTGATGTTGCTGCTCGTCTTCGTTAATGGTGACGTACATCTGTCCACAACCGGTAGCCATTTGATATGTTTTGCCAACCAGGCTCCTCGGCCGGTCTCGTTTAACTGGCTTTTGCCCCTCTGTGGTGGTTGTCTGGCCAGGGGTCGCTGTTGATTCTGTGCTCAGTACCTGATTCGCTCTGCAGCCATCCCGATAGATGGTAACCCCTTTACAGTCCTGTTCGTAAGCAAGGATATACGCTTCCTGCACATCGTCGACAGTGGCATCGTGGCCAAAGTTAATTGTTTTGCTGACCGCATTATTGGTGTGCTTTTGAAAGGCGGCCTGGATGTCAATATGGTTTTTGGGCGTTATGTCGTGGGCTGTTTCAAAAATCTGACGGTATTTAAGAGGAATTTCTTCAACGGCTTGAATGCTGCCTTTGTTGGCTATTTTGCTGATAAGTTCTTCTGAGTAAAAACCATTCTTTTTGGCAATTCGTTCAAAGATGGGATTCACTTCATACATTTTAGTATTGTCCATAACTGTGCGTACAAATGAGATGGCAAACAGCGGTTCAACTCCGCTTGAGCAACCGGCCAGAATACTCAGGGTCCCGGTTGGTGCAATTGTTGTTCTGGTGGCATTTCGCACTGGAGCAGCGGCATTCTGTCTGCCGTAAATGCTTTCCGGGAAATTTGGAAAAGCGCCGCGCTGTTCACCAAGCTTGATGGAATAATCAAGGGCTTTTTTGTCTATAAAGTGCATGACATCTTCGGCGAGTTCTTTTGCCTCCGTGGAAGAGTAGGGGAGGTCCATAACGGCAAGCATGTCGGCATATCCCATAACGCCGAGGCCGATTTTTCTCTTCTTTTTGGTTACTCGATCAATCTCGGGAAGAGGGTATCTGTTGATATCAATGACATTGTCTAAAAAATGAACCGCTTTCTCAACGGTTTTGCCAAGTTTTGAATAATCTATCTTGCCATCATCCGTCACCATATTTGACAGGTTGATTGAGCCAAGGTTGCATGATTCATAAGGAAGCAGCGGTTGCTCTCCGCAAGGGTTTGTGCTCTCAATCATGCCGGCGGCCGGTGTCGGGTTTTTAGCATTGATCCGGTCAATGAAGACAATGCCGGGTTCACCCGAAAGCCAGGCTTGTTTAACGATATGCCTGAAGACCTTGGTTGCGCTTTGTTTTTTGACAATTTCGCCATCGCGCGGATTCATCAGGGCATATTCACCGTCAACTTTAACAGCTTCCATAAACTCGTCAGTAATGGCGACGGAAAGGTTAAAATTATTTAATTTGGTAAGATCAGCTTTGGCTTTGATAAAGTCCATGATGTCTGGATGGTCGACACGCAATATCGCCATGTTGGCCCCACGCCTTGTGCCTCCCTGTTTGATCGTTTCTGTTGCACAATCAAAAACAGACATAAAAGATATCGGTCCGCTTGAAACGCCTTTTGTAGAATGCACGACATCGTTGTGGGGCCGAATTCTGGAAAAGGAAAAACCTGTTCCCCCGCCGCTCTTGTGGATTAAGGCCGTCTGTTTGACAGCCTCAAAAATACTGTCCATGGAGTCCTCAACCGGTAGAACAAAGCAGGCAGAAAGTTGTCCAAGCTCACGACCGGCATTCATCAGGGTTGGTGAGTTAGGCAGAAAATCAAAGTTTGCCATCATCTCAAAAAATTCGTAGGCAAGCTCTGCAATCGGTGCTGCCGTATCATAGCCAAGATCACCAGCGGCCACCGTTTTGGCGACACGCCACAGCATGTCTTTGGGGGTTTCTATGGCATTCCCCTGCAGGTCCTTCAGTAAATAGCGTTTTTTTAGAACCGTTATCGCATTCTCTTTGAACTTTGGTTCAGTTGCGTCATCTGGCAAGGAAATTTTGTTCGTGTGGATTTGTTTGGTCATGAGAGGCTCCATACACATTCATCTGGTTATTAATTTGGGAGGCATAGGTGTGTATTGCTGTCGTACCGTTCTGAGGATTTTCTGTGTGGACGCTAAACCCTGGCTCTGCAATTATGCCCCCGGAAAGGGGTTTTTTATCATTTAAGGTGTAGGTTTTACATTTTTTGTGAAAATTGTTGCTGCTGGAATAATACAGGAATTTACGCACTATATTGTGTGCTGAAAAACACAATTGCACAATATGTTGTAATTGTAAATAGAAAAAATTCACTGGAAAATAAAAAAATAACAAAAAACGATATGCAAATAGTTTGCCCGAACGTAGGGGAAAAAAAGCTACATTGTAAAAACAATGAAATGTCAGGAGGATGAAATTTTCTTTGCAAAAAAAAAGAGGCCTATGAAAGAAAAGGCCTCTTTTTTGCTAGTGATTTCTTACTGATTTGACATGCTATTTATTTAGGTTTTATACTGGATATTTACAAAGCCATCAAAGTTGTTTCATGAGATATTATTCTGATTAACACCCTTCAAGTGCTTTTCTTGCAGATTTTGCCTTTACTTTTACCTTTTCACCGACTTTAAGCTTGTCTGCACTGTGTTTACAGGTCAGAACGACAGTCTCGTTGTCGATGCTTTCGACCGAGCAGGTTATTGATTTTGCGATCGCGCCTGTCGATAAAGCGGCAAGAAAGGCCAGTGATGTTACTAAAGCAATAATTTGTTTCTTCATAGCAGTCTCCTTTGTCGTGGTACAGGTTCTTTGTGTCTGGTCATGTGCCAATTTAAAAACGCAAAACAACGAACCAAAAATGTCAGTTATTTTCTTGAATGACAATCACTGCATCCGGTTGGACCGGTTGTGATTCCTGCCTTTTTCATATTTTTATGACAGCTGCGGCAAATGTCGTGAAAATAATTTTTGAACTTTTGGGGGCCGCCTTTTGTACTGAGCGCAGCCAGAATTCTTTCCTGGGGATTACTGTTCGTAATTGATTCTACACTTTCAGAACCCAGGTGGCAGGCTGCACAGGTGAAGTCATCCATAAAAGCTGTTGTTGCATAGGTGCCGTTTCCTTTCAGGTACTGATTTGCATGCTTGCTATGGGAAAAGTTGTTAACCGACTTGGCATCTTTCGGCAGGCCTTCTATGTCTGAATGTGTCACCTGCATATTTAAATTGAGTGTTTCGGGAATGGCCATTGGTTCGGCCCAGGCGTTTGCCGTAGTGAGACAGGAAAGAAGTGCGGCGGCCCCAAAACAGGGTAGAATTCTTATTAATTTTCCAGATTGCTTCTGTTCCATAGTGTATCCTCCTTAGTTGAATGATAAATTGCTTGCCTCTTTGTTTGAACATTACGGCTAGTTTGAGATTTTGTGGAGAGGACATGGGGTGAAGTCGGGTCTGGGAAAGGGCGATGTTGGTGCGATGTCTGGTTGTACCACACTGAAATTACAATAAGTTTTTAATTTTTTGTCATTTTGGTGTATGAGTAAAGTTCAGACGATAGACGGAGTTTTTCTTGCTTTCCGCAGCTGAACCATTTAATTTCCAGAGGATATTCAGGTAGTGTGCACTATTCGCTGAGTCTGTGCCGTCATTAAAAAAAACCGCCAGCTTAGCTGGCGGAACACAGCTCATAGACTATACTGACCCGTTTTGTCAGTCAGTCAACTGCTGACGTGCTTCGTTCTTTCACCACTAACGCTGCTACCTCCTGGTTGATTATAGTAAATTGCTGCCATGACTCAAAAACAAAACGCATATTCCAGTGGTGTTCCCATGGTTCGGATCGATGGTGGGAAAATTCGTATTCTTCGCGAGCAGAAAGGCCTGACCCAACTCTATCTGGCGGCTTCTGTTGAAGTAACCACGGACACTATTTCACGATGGGAGAATAAGCGCTATCCCACTATCAAGAAAGAAAACGCCTTAAAATTGGCCGAGGTCCTGGAGGTCCCTCTGGAAGATATTCTTGATGCCGGTCCGGAACAGTCTACCGACGAACCTGTCAGGGCAGATGGGGGAGATACTGAGCATGGGAACTCCGGAAGGAGAGGCTTTACGGCAAAACAGAAAGTGGCCGGACTTGTCATCCTGGCTGTGGTTGTGCTGGCTGGAGGAGCCTGGTTGGCAGCCTCTTCTTTTTATGCCGGCCAGATTGCGGCTGTTCGCTTTATGCCTGCTCACACGGCCCCGGGCCAGCCGTTTCCTGTGGTTATCAAGATTGTCAGCAGTGAACCGGAACCATCACCATTTATTCTGCGGGAAATGCTGCCGGCCGGGACAACCCTTGTTGAATCACAAAAGTCGATCCCAGCAGCGGTTGACCCCAAAACCGGAGAGATGAAGTGGATCAACAAAGTCACGGATAAGATGGTGTTAGGGTACTCCCTTCGTTATGATGGTCAGGTTGACCAAAAAGGGCTGGAGATGCACGGTACGGTAACCTTGCGCCGATTTGCTGGAAATGGAAAAGAGATTGCGGGTAATAACCGGATAGAATTCGCCCCTTTCCACTGGGCAGACAGCAATAAAGATAATTATATTGACGATCTTGAAATTCTTGCGGTGTACGAAGATTACTCGGATGCCACAGGTCTTGATTTTGACATGGACATGATTGAGGATATCTGGTTTGGGAGCGGTTATACCTGGAATCCGGAGACAATGCAGTTTGATATTATTCGCTGACTTGAATATTCGTGAATTTTTTCAAAGATACGTGCTACTTTGATAGTATACTCTTTTTGTCTATTTTTGACGCCGTTTTTGGTGGTGCAGATCTTCCTGTAAATATCCAGGCGAGAAGAAGCTCGACCTCATCTGTTTAATTTTGGGAAAACTATTTATGGAGTTAAACGGCATGGTTTAATGCCGCTGTCTTATGCCTTTCAGAAAGATCAATAAATCGCTCACCTGTAAACTGGTTATTGCCATAAGCATCTTTATACTGGCAGGAAGCGGCCTGATATGGCACTTTTCCATACAGACTTTCCGCCAAAACCTCATGGAGAAATTCATCTCCACAACAATATCTTTTTCGGAATTGACTCAGAAAAGCATCAAACACGATATGTTGCGAGCGGAAATGGAGGATATCCAAAAGGCACTGCAATCTCTTGCAACCATAAAATCAATTAATAAAGTAAAAGTAGTAAACAATAAAGGTGTAATCTCCCATTCGTCAGACCACTCTGAAATAGGAGAGCAAATAACCTGGGAAACATCCCCATGTCTTCATTGCCACCATGAGCCCCCGAAAGAGCAACTGAGATTAACCCATCAGAGGCAGTGGGTCGAATATATGAATGCGGAAGGGGAATATATGCTCACGGTACTGGATCCGATTTTTAATGAATCGGACTGTTTTACCGCTCCCTGTCATGTCCACCCTGAAAATGAAGAGATCATTGGTTTCTTGGTGAGCGATACCCCTCTTACTCCCATCGAAGAAAGGATTAGAGAAAATATTTTCACTGTAACGACTATTGTCATTGCGGTGGTTGCAGTGGCTGCCGTAATCCTGAGCATCATTCTCTGGTTCATTGTGATCAAACCGATCACCGCCCTCTCAGAAGGGATGAAGCGTGTCTCTGCAGGTGATCTGTCCCATAAAATTGATTCCCACACCAAAGACGAGGTCGGCAGGCTTTCGACGGCATTTAATGAAATGACTTCGGAGTTGAGCCAGGCAAGGCGGAAAATGGAGCGGTGGACCCAAAGTCTGGAGGAAGAGGTTGCAAAAAAAACCAGACTTATCATGCAGACTCAGGATAAATTGATTCAAGCAGAAAAATTTGCCGCCCTGGGGCGTCTCACCAGTGAGATCGCCCATGAAATCAGGAATCCTCTTACGGCGCTTGGTGGTTTCGGCAGGCGAATCTTAAATGAGTCTGTAACGGACAAACAGCAGCGATACGCCTCGGTCATTGTTTCGGAAGCAGATCGCCTGGAGAAGATTTTAAAGGATGTATTGATCTATTCATGGGAGCCTCATTTAAAGCTTGAAAGAATAAAACCAAGCGAAATTATTGAGGAAACCATTTTGCTCCTGCACGAGTTGCTTAATGACTACTCTATTACGGTTGAGAGAATTTATGAGACCGACCTGCTGGTCTTTGTTGAAAAGGAACACGTCAAACAGGCAATCATTAACCTGATGTCAAATGCCATTGATGCGATGTCCGGAGGCGGTACTCTCACTGTTACTATTCGTGAAGAGAAAAAAAATGAAATAACCTATGTCGCTGTTCACTTGTCTGATACCGGTTCGGGAATACCGACGGAAGAAATCCTCCATGTTATGGAACCTTTTTACAGCACAAAAAAGAGTGGGCATGGAACGGGACTTGGCCTTTCAATCAGCAGGAAAATACTTTTTGAACAGGGAGGGTTTATCCAGTTGACGAATCGGGAATCAGGGGGATTGACTGCAAGCCTCTACTTTCCTTATCAGAGTGAAAAGGCGCGTGCTGATATCCAGTGTTGGGAATATATGGGATGCGGCAGAGACAAGGATAGCTCCATAAAATGCCCGGCTTTCCCTCATTTTGGCAGGACATGCTGGGCCGTGGCCGGGACTTTATGCGCCGGTAAAATTCAGGGAACCTTTGCCCAAAAGTATGACGACTGCCATAGGTGCAAATTCTATCAATCAATTTCAGGAAGTTAAGTCCAACGTGAGGTGGTTGGGTGATTGAACAGAGGTTTTACTCCTGGTTGTGCTTATCCGAAAGCCCTTCTCAAAAAGGATGTTTCCCCTGATATATACTGGTGAATATCGGTTTTGTGGTTTTTGTAGGCCCGGGTAATGATTTTTTTAAGTTCGCCCTTGATTGTAGATAGTGGGGCAAGCGGTGGAATAACAGGCAGAAAATGTTCAATGGGCTCTGGTTGGGAAATCTGCAGCCTTTTTTCAAGTTCACCGGCAATGTCCGTCTCCAGGTCTCCCTGCATGTGGCCGCCGTCCGTTTTAAATTCTCCCAGAGAACGCAAGAAACCGAGAATGGAGCTTAAATCGTTTTTTTTATAAAAAAGTTTTATCTCTTCTTTGATCATCTCCTGGTTGTCCTCCAGTTCGGCAAAGGTCTCTCTGTATTGGGCAATGTGTTCAGTCAGGCGTTCGTAGCTGTCTTCAATGGCATTTACAAAGCAACCCTTGCTGGTCAGGCCCCGGAAACGGACTTTTTCAAAAACTCGTTTCCGGATGGTGGGTGATTCTGTCAGGTAGGGGTCGTAAAACAACTGTTCGTGGATACCGACCAGGTTTAAAAAATCCTGGATAAGCTTTTCGTCTTTGAGCAGGATATAAATTCGGATAAGATCAAAGCTGATTCGTTTTTCTAATATGCGGGTGTGTTGGCGTACCTGTTCAGCCAGGCTTAGAGTGTCATCTTCAATAAGTTTACGGAACCCGAAATAGCGGTCGGCAATCTCCCGTTTGACTTCGTAGGCGATGGCATCTTCAACGTTATGTTTCATAGGCAATGGTGGTTGGGTGGAAATAAGCTGCTGTCATCATTGTATACCCCATTCTATTATGGAAGAAAAATCTTTTTTATGTTGAGACCTGTTGGGGGAGATAAAGAATATTTTGCCGTGGATAAAAAGCAAATGAAAAGACTATTTATCGCTATTGACCTTCCGGACGATGTCAAGACTAACCTGGTTGGTTTGGGTTATGGGATTCCTGGGGCACGATGGGTCGACGAGGATCAGCTGCATCTGACTCTCAGGTTCATCGGTGAGGTAGAGGGCGGCCTGTTTCATGACATTGCCCAAGGGCTTTCCGAAGTACGGCAGAGGCCATTTTTCTTTTCTCTGCAGGGACTTGGTCATTTTCCGCCCCGGGGACAGCCAAGGGTCTTATGGGTCGGAGTTAATTGTGCTGATAGTTTGCTGCAGCTGCGCGCCAAGATTGATGCTGTTTTGCGTACCATCGATGTCCCCCTTGAGAAGAGAAAGTATGCTCCCCACATAACTCTTGCCCGTCTGAAAAATGCGCCTCACTCAAGAGTTGCAAATTTTATAGCGGGCAATAATCTGTACAGCAGCCGCGAAATCGAGGTTGACTCTTTTCACCTCTACTCCAGTGTCTTGACTTCAAAAGGGGCCATTCACACAATTGAGCGGTCCTATGATTTGAAAGGCTAGTTTCTGGTGCGAAGCCAGGCAGATTATGTCGCCGGAAGGATGATGGTGAAGGTGGAGCCGAGTCCTCTTTCACTTGCAACATCCACACGACCATTATGGGCCTGGACAATATGTTTGACGATAGCAAGCCCAAGCCCCGTTCCACCAAGCTTTCTGCTGCGGTCCTTATCGCTGCGGTAAAAGCGTTCAAAAAGGCGGGGGAGATGCTCCCGGCCAATGCCTATGCCGTAATCCCGGACAGTAATAACGATCATTTCTTTATTGTTCTCGACTGGTTGTCGGTTGGCTGCAATTTCAACGCGATTGGCCGGAGCACTGTATTTGATAGCATTGACAAGAAGGTTGACAACGGCCTGTTCCATGAGTTGAGCATCCAGAGGGGCTATTAGCTCAGCTGAGCTATCAAGCTCGATGGTCAGATCTTTTTCGACGGCTTTGGGGCGACAGACCTGGATAGCCTGGTCAAGCACACCTTTCACATTGGTTGGCACCGGATGAATTTCATTGCCTTCAATCTCCTGCTCTATTCTTGAAAGATTCAGAAGGTCGCTGACAATAGCCTGCAGGCGGTCAGACTGGCGAAGAATGATTTGCAGAAATTGTTTAGTTTGCTCTTTGTCGCCCTCGCTGCTGTCAAGGATTGTTTCTGTATAGCCTTTGATGGAAGTGAGGGGGGTCATTAACTCGTGGGAAACATTGGCGACAAACTCCTGCCTGACGTTTTCAAGCCTGCGGATGTGGGTGAAATCATGGAAAGTTATTACAGCTCCAAACGAGTCACCGTTGTCGCCATAAAGCTGTACTCCGCTGTATTGCAGGAAGAGTTTTTCACCCCCCTTATCCATGGTTATTTCTTCTCTTTCTGGGGTTGTGCTGGCAAAGGTCTGTTCGACCAGTCGTTCAATGTTGATATCCCGCAAGATTTCCTGGGTGGTCTTATTTATTGCTTTAGAGGAAGACACTTCAAAAAGCTGGCAGGCCGCTGCGTTAATTGTTTTGATATGCTTTGCATTGTCAATCACCAGAACTGCGTCTGCCATTGAAGACATAATGGTCTGCAGTTCATTTCGCTGCTGGACGATGGTAGCAAAACGTTCCTGAAGTTTTTGGCCCATACTGTTCATGGCGGCGGCCAAGGTCCCGACTTCAAGCGAGCAATTGTGTGGTATGGAGAGAGGGGAGATGAAAGTCTCTCTGGCAAATTGTTCCGCTCTGGCCGTCATGATTTCCAACGGCTTGCTGATTCTCCGTGAAACGATTATGGCGGCCAGCATGGCAAGCAGTGCCACGATAACACCGAAGGCGGCGATTTTCAGTCGCAGGCCTTGCAGGGTCTGTTCAATGGCCGAGGCTGGCATGGCCATGCGAAGGACATGGCCCACTGCAGCATGACCGGAGGGGTATGTATCTGTAAGAGGGATGGCCACATAGAGCATCGTAACACCCAGAGTAGCGCTAAATCGAAGCTTTGTGCCGGTTTTCCCCAGAAAGGCACGTTTGATCTCCGGACGGTTACTGTGATTCTCCATGATATCGGGATTTTCATCTGAATCGGCGAGAACCTTGCCTGTTGGTTGGATAACGGTAATTCGGGTTGATGTCTTCCTGCCCAGCTGGCGGCATAAGGTTTTGAGTTTCTCCAGTTTGTCCTGTTGGATGAGATCTGCCACCCGATCTTCGATAAAGTGGGCTCGGTCTTCCAGATCAATGGCAAGCCAATTCTTGTAAAATGCGTCAAGGGCTGTTGAGCCGTACCACAGGAGTGCCAGCAGTGAACCGGCAGTAATCAGGAGGTTGGCTGGAAAGATATGCCAGACAAGTTTTTTCAGGCGCATGTCTCAGTCCTTGAGTCGATAACCGATGCCACGTACCGTTTCGATGCCCGCTCCTGCCTCGCCCAATTTTTTCCTCAGGCTGAAGATTTGAACATCGATCATTCTCTGGGTCACCGCATAATTATCGCCACGTACAGTATCGATAATCTGCTGGCGGGTGAAGACCCAGCCGGGACGTCGGGCCAGCATTTCGAGAATACTATACTCTGTAAAGGTTAATTCTACCTTTTGGTCGTACACTGTAACTTCGTGGCGTTCCGGATAAATTTTCAGGGTATTTATCGAAAGTATTTTTTCGGCAGGGGTGTTCTCGGAAGTGGATTCGTTCAGCACGGGATAACGGCGCAAAGCAACTTTGACACGGGCGATTAGTACCTTGGGGCTGAAAGGCTTGGTAATATAATCATCAGCACCACTCTCCAGACCCTCGATGATTTCCTGGTCGTCTGTTTTGGCTGTCAGCATGATAATCGGCAGCGTCCATGTCTCGACCGCTCTGATTTTCCGGCAGATAGCAAGGCCGTTTTCTCCCGGCAGCAGGATGTCAAGAATCAGGCAGTCGATGTTTTTGGTTTTCAGGAGCTTCAGGCCGTCTTCTCCGTTGCCGGCACAGGAGACGTGGAAGCCGGCTTTAATGAGATTGAAGCTGACAAGCTGTAGAATGTCCTCATCGTCTTCGATGATAAGAATATGCCCTTTACTCATGGAGAACCTATTGTTTGGCTAAAAAGGTGATGCTTTCAGCCAACAATAGTCCGACCTTCCCAAACATGCAAATAAATTGAATAGCCCTAACCGTATCTTAATTGTTTCTTAACACAATCTTAATACTTGACGGTTACATTAGAGCCATCACGTCGCAAGATTACCTGCTGCCGCATAGATTGCGCTGTGCGGTATCAGTTTTTAAGGTGATTCTTTCCACCCCCAGGAGATGAATACAATGCACCATAATTTTCATAATCAGCTGGAAAAACTCAGAAAAAACTTTCTGGAACTTGGCCTGATGGTTGAGGATCGGGTCAGAAAAGCCTGCTCGGCTTTTAAGGGCGATGAGATGTCTGACATCGATATGGTCATCAAATCCGACTATGAAATTGATGCCATGGAAATCGAAATTGAAGAGGAGTGCTTGAAGATTCTGGCTCTTTATCAGCCGGTTGCCCGGGACTTGCGTTTCATCATTGCCTTGATAAAGATCAACAGCGAAATCGAGCGCATTGGCGATTATGCCGTGCAGATTGCCCAAAAGGTCAGATTTGTCTGCGAGCATGGCTGTCAGCAGTTTCCAATTGATTACGTTCCCATGTCTGAAAAGGTTTTAACCATGTTGAAAATGAGCCTTGATGCCCTGGTTCATAAGGATGTGGATCTTGCCCACCGTATTTTCATCCTGGATGACGAGGTGGATAGCCTGCGAAACCGGGCCTATGATACGATAAAGGAGCTATTGCGCCAAGAGCCGGATCTTGCCGGCTGTTTTCTGAATTATTATCTCATTGCCCGCCATCTTGAGAGAATAGCCGACCGGGCGACCAACATTGCGGAGGAGGTCATCTATATGGTTGAAGGTGACATTGTCCGCGGTGGTCATAACTGACTACGGACTGCCTCCCATGTCTTCATTAATGCTATTATTTTCTCTCCTGCTTCTCTCGTCCGGCGGTTTTTACTTAGGGCGGCGCCGGGCCCTTGCTGTCAGAACCACGAAGTCCTCTAAAGAACTGCATTCCCGCCCGGTGTATTACGGGCTGCTGACTTCGCTCTGGTGCGGCCTGCCGGCACTTATTATATTTTCAATTTGGCAGGCTATGGAGTCCCCCATTATCGTCTCAATGACCGTAAATACCCTTCCGGAAAAGATACGTTCTCTGCCGGCCGACAGTCTTGGTCTGGTCATTAATGACATCAAAAATCTGGCGGCCGGAAACCTGTTCGGCGGCCGTAAAGATCCTGTAATTGAAGCTGCTGCAAACTATTACGTCCATCTGCAGGAGATGAGTAGCATAATTCAAGACACGACTATCCTGGTGCTTGCCCTGATTGCAGTTGTTTTCGCTTTAAGCCGGATTTCACCCCGGTTACGTGCCAGGAACCAGGTTGAAGCGATTGTGCGGTTTGGCATGATACTTTGTTCAACAATAGCTATTTTCACTACCATCGGCATTATCTTGTCTGTTCTTTTTGAGGCTATTCGTTTTTTTCAGCAGGTACCGCTTTCTGAATTTCTGTTTGGACTGCAGTGGAGTCCGCAGATGTCAATCCGCGCCGACCAGGTCGGATCATCAGGGGCTTTTGGTGCAGTGCCTGTTTTTACTGGCACCCTGATGATCACCGCACTCGCCATGATCGTTGCTGTACCTATTGGTTTGATGGCGGCCATTTATCTTGCCGAATATGCCGGGAAAAAAGTCAGGGCGGTTGCCAAGCCGCTCATCGAGATCCTGGCCGGTATCCCCACGGTTGTTTACGGCTTTTTCGCCGCTCTGGTGGTTGCCCCCTTTATTCGAGAACTCGGGTCACGATTAGGGATCTCGGTTTCATCTGAGAGCGCTCTTGCAGCCGGGTTGATCATGGGAGTCATGATTATCCCTTTTATCATGTCTATTTCCGACGATGTCATCAATGCCGTCCCACAATCACTGCGGGACGGCTCCTATGCCTTGGGGGCGACCAGGAGTGAGACGGTCAAGAGGGTGCTTTTGCCGGCTGCTCTTCCTGGGATTGTTGGCGGGATTCTGCTTGCCGTCTCCCGGGCCATTGGTGAAACGATGATTGTGGTCATGGCGGCAGGGCTTTCCGCCAAGTTGACAGCCAACCCTTTGCAGGCGGTTACTACGGTTACCGTGCAGATTGTAACCCTGCTGGTCGGCGATCAGGAATTTGACAGTCCCAAAACCCTGGCAGCCTTTGCTCTTGGGTTGTTGCTTTTTCTGATAACCCTGCTGCTCAACGTCACCGCTCTTTACATTGTTCGAAAGTATCGGGAACAGTATGAATAGCACTCAAAGCAACACTATGTCTCAGCAAAAAACGAGTATAGAAAAAGTCAGGGGGAGTCTTGCCAGACGCTACAGGGCTGAGAAGCGATTCAAGCTGCTCGGTCTGGCGGCAATTTTTGTGAGCCTGGTGGCCCTTGCCATTTTATTTATCACCATTTTCTATAATGGGCACACTGCATTTCAGCAGACCTGGGTGGCGTTGAACGTCACTTTTGAACCAGATCTTTTTGACGCCCAGAATTTATTGAGGGCTGATTATGAAGGCTTGGTAAAGAGCAGCTTGCGCGACTCTTTTCCGGAGGTGCAAGGTCGAAGGCAAAAACGAAAGCTTTATGGCCTGGTAAGCAGCGGCGCCTCATTTGAATTACAGAAAATGCTGGTCGCAGACTCTTCTTTGATCGACACGACACAAAAGGTCTGGGTGCCTGCTGCAGACGAGGTCGACATGTTTATGAAGGGTCATATTGACCGTAGTCAACCGGAGAGTGAGCGATTGCTCAAAGATAGCCAAATTGCCTGGATCGACCGGCTTATATCAGAGGGGCGGCTTGAAAAGCGCTTCAACACAACGTTTTTTACAGCCGGTGATTCCCGGGAACCGGAGTTGGCCGGTATTCGCGGCGCTACGGTTGGATCCTTATATGTGCTGCTTATCACTCTGTTGCTCTCTTTTCCTATCGGAGTGGCGGCAGCCCTTTATCTGGAAGAGTTTGCTGCAAGGAACCGCTGGACAGACTTTATTGAGGTCAACATCAACAATCTTGCTGCTGTACCATCTATTGTTTATGGCCTTCTCGGTCTGGCTGTGTTTCTTAATTTTTTTGGACTGCCACGTTCTTCTTCTCTGGTTGGTGGTCTGGTAATGACCATGATGACGCTGCCGACAATTATTATTGCCGGACGGATTGCCTTGCAGTCTGTTCCCCCGTCAATCCGCGAAGCTGCTTTGGGGGTCGGGGCGTCAAAAATGCAGACTATTTTTCACCATGTACTGCCCCTGGCCCTGCCTGGAATGCTTACCGGCACCATCATAGGGATGGCCCGGGCGTTGGGTGAAACAGCGCCGCTCTTGATGATCGGTATGGTGGCTTTTATTGTCGATATCCCCGGAGGCGTGACCGATCCGGCCACGGTACTGCCTGTGCAGATTTACCTCTGGGCAGACAGTCCGGAACGGGCCTTTATGGAACGTACTTCAGCAGCGATCATGGTTCTGCTGGCCTTTCTCGTTCTCATGAACGGCACGGCTGTATTTTTGCGCAACCGGTTTGAACGGCGCTGGTAGAGCGAGAAGGACAGATTAACACTATGGAGATGCACCAATATGACCACTACAAAAAAACAACTAATCAGCCGGGAAGATCGCAATACGGTTGGTAAGCAGTTTGCTGACGATCCCCGCATGACCTGCCGTGATGTAAGCGTCTATTATGGGGAAAAGCGGGCTGTGAATAATGTTTCCATTGATATCCCCAGAAACGAAGTCCTTGCCATGATCGGTCCCTCGGGGTGCGGTAAATCTACCTTTTTGCGCTGTCTTAACAGGATGAACGACACCATTGACTGCTGCAGGGTGACCGGTGAAATTTCCCTGGACGGCAACAATATTTATGACAAGACGGTTGATATTGTCCCTCTCCGGGCCCAGGTCGGGATGGTTTTTCAGAAACCAAACCCTTTCCCCAAATCAATTTACGATAATATTGCCTATGGACCCACCATACACGGACTGACAGAAAGCAAAGTTGAGCTTGATGCAATTGTTGAAACCTCATTGGTTAAGGCTGGACTCTGGGAAGAGGTAAAAGATCGTCTGGAGCAACCGGGTACCGGTCTCTCCGGCGGGCAGCAGCAGCGGTTGTGTATTGCCCGAGCCATAGCAGTGGAACCGGAGGTCATTCTCATGGACGAACCTTGTTCCGCCCTTGATCCGATAGCTACGGCCAAAGTAGAGGAACTTATTGCTGAACTCCGCCGGCAGTATACCATAGTCATCGTTACCCATAACATGCAGCAAGCAGGACGTGTATCGCAGCGGACCGCCTATTTTCATCTTGGTGATTTAATTGAGGTTGGCTATACGGACAAACTGTTTACCACTCCTCGGCATGAACTCACTGAGGATTACATCACCGGCCGTTTTGGCTGATTTTTCTGGAGCACATAAGGTTAACGCAAACGTAATGTTTCCTTAATCATATCTTAATAATCGTGAGGCATAGTGTCTTCTAACCTTTATTAACGATGAATTAATGATCAAAACTTAAATCTTAACAAAAACCAGGAGACAGCAATGAAAAAGAAATTTGGACAAACACTTCTGTTAGGCACCGGAGCGCTTTTACTGCTGAGTGGCATCAGTACTCCGGCATTTGCCGCAAGTCGTGATTATATCGGTATTGTCGGTTCCTCAACCGTCTATCCGTTTGCCACGGTGGTTGCCGAGAAATTCGGCAAATCCAGTCGTTTTAAAACCCCTAAAATTGAGTCCACTGGCACAGGCGGCGGAATGAAGCTGTTCTGTGCCGGGGTCGGGGTGCAACACCCTGATATTACCAATGCCTCCCGGCGTATAAAAAAGTCAGAGTTTGAGATGTGCCAAGACAATGGCGTAAAGGATATCGTCGAGGTAAAAATTGGGTATGATGGAATCGTCCTGGCAAATTCTAAAAAATCCACTCTAATGAAAATTACTACCAAGGAAATATTTCTAGCCCTTGCCAAGGATGTCCCGGACCCAAGCGGCGCAGAAAAGGTTATCCCCAACCCGTATAAAACCTGGAAAGATGTGAACTCTTCACTGCCTGACCTTAAGATCGAAGTCCTAGGTCCGCCGCCCACCTCTGGCACCCGTGATGCCTTTGCCGAGCTTGCCATGGAGGGTGGCGCTAAAAAATTCCCCTGGATAAAGGCATTAAAGAAAAAAGATAAAAAGGTCTATAAAAAAATATGCCATACTGTTCGGGAAGATGGTGCGTATATTGAAGCCGGAGAGAATGACAACCTGATTATCCAGAAACTGGAAGCCAACCCAAAGGCCTTCGGGGTTTTCGGTTTCAGTTTCCTTGATCAGAATATCGATAAAATTCAGGGTTCTTATATTGATGGCAGTCAACCAACCTTTGAGGGAATTGCCGACGGCAGTTATGCGGTTTCAAGACCGTTGTTTTTTTACGTAAAGAAAGACCACGTAGGTGTAATTCCTGGCATGAACGAATACCTTGCCGAGTTTACCAGTGAAAAGGCCTGGGGCACGGATGGATACCTGGCCGACAAAGGGTTGATCCCCATGCCAGATGCAGAAAGAAAGGTATCCGCTGGGGACGTCAAAGAACTGAAGGTGCTGAAAGAGTTATAAAACCGTTGCACCATTCTTGTATGAATAACAGGCGGCACTTCCCATAGGGAGTGCCGCCTGTTTTGTTTTAAAGGCCAGGTGGAAATAATTTACAAAATTGTAATCAAGCGTGTCGATATAGAAGCTTTACAGGTGCCGTGGTCTCTAAGAAGTGTTGTTTTGAAAATGCTAACTGGGCACACCGTTTCTTGAGCAAGTTGACGAGTCGCCCGGGAGTTAGGCCTTACTTTGCGTCCAATTGGCTATAAAAGTGAAAACATTCGGTGTTGCAACAGCGTAGTCCTGTATTTTTAAAATACAATTATGTAATAAAAATATTGTATTTACATCAAAAATGTACTAATCGTGGGGTGGTGATCCAGGGTGTCGTTGGTAACAATATCCATATTTTCAGTGTGTTAACTGTTTTATTTGCCGTTGGCATATCTACTGCATTAAAGGGGGCACTAAGTGTATTCCAACTGAGGTTGGGATAGAAGATCTAAAATTTGACAAAGGAGTAGAGAAAATGAACACTGGTGATACCGCCTTTATGTTGGTTGCGACAGCGCTGGTCATGATGATGACCCCGGGACTGGCCCTGTTTTATGGTGGCCTTGTCCGGTCCAAGAACGTGTTGAGTACCATTATGCAAAGCCTTATCTGCCTGGGGGTGGTTTCGATACTGTGGGTTTGCTATGGATATTCACTGGCCTTTGGTCCTGATCTCGGAGGGATTGTTGGCGGATTGAAATATGTTGGATTGAGTGGCGTTGGCCTGAATCCGGGGCCGTATTCGGATACGATTCCAGATCTTCTTTTTTGTGCCTTCCAGCTCATGTTCGCAATTATCACCCCTGCCCTTATTTCAGGAGCGGTTGCTGAACGAATGAAATTCAGCGCCTATTTGCTCTTCATTATACTATGGAGCACGGTTGTCTATTTCCCAGTTTGCCATTGGGTGTGGGGCGGCGGTTGGCTCGGTCAGATGGGCGCCCTGGATTTTGCCGGCGGTACGGTTATTCATATCAACTCGGGTGTTGCGGCCCTGGTCGCTGCACTTATGCTTGGCAAGCGAAAGGGATGGGGCCGAGAATCGTTTCATCCGCACAATCTGCCGATGACTGTTTTGGGTGCAGGGATTCTCTGGTTTGGCTGGTTCGGTTTTAATGCCGGCTCGGCTCTTTCTGCCGGAGCAATTTCCACCTTGGCGCTTTTCACCACCCAGGTTGCCGCAGGTTCTGCATTGCTTTCCTGGGTCGTTGCTGAATGGATTGTCCAGAAAAAACCAACAATTCTAGGTGCGGTCTCCGGTGCTGTTGCCGGGCTTGTTGCTATCACACCTGCTGCCGGATTTGTTGGGCCGGTTTCGGCTATTGTCATCGGTCTGGTTGCCGGCGCTCTCTGCTATGCTGCTATATTGATGAAAAATAAGCTTGGTTACGATGATGCGCTGGATGTCGTTGGAATTCATGGGGTAGGAGGTCTTTGGGGTGCGTTGGCCACTGGACTTTTTGCCTCTGTTGGTGCTACAGGGTTATTTTTTGGTAATGCCCATCAGTTGGTGATTCAGGCTATTGGTGCCGGGGCTGCAATCGCTTATTCAGTGGTGTTAACTTTTATCATTCTTAAAGTCGTTGGGGTGCTAACGGGTGGGCTCAGGGTTCAGGAAGAAGATGAGGTCCAAGGGCTTGATATTACCGAGCACAGTGAAATGGGTTATACGTCATAATTGCTGAGCGTCTATTGGCTGGTTTGCATTGTTCTGGCAACCAGCCGCCATTAAAAAAAACATACTAAGGAGCAGGCGATGAAAAAAATAGAGGCGATTATCAAGCCATTTAAACTCGATGCTGTTAAAGACGCTCTCAACGAAAGAGGCATTAAAGGAATGACTCTCAGCGAGGTAAAAGGATATGGCCGCCAGAAGGGCCACCAGGAGATTTATCGCGGGGCGGAGTATAATGTTGATTTTGTTCCCAAAATTAAGCTTGAACTTGTTGTCGATGCCGATGACGTTGACAGTGTCGTTGAGTGTATTCGCCAGTCAGCATTAACCGAAAAAATAGGTGATGGAAAGATATTTGTGTTTCCGGTAGAGGAGGCGATCAGGGTCAGGACTGGCGAAAAAGGTAAGGACGCGATATAGTTTTTACAAAAAGGTAAAGACACGTTATATTTTTTGCTTTAAAATGTAATTTTTTCGGTTATTAAATATAAGATTAACTATTTTATCCATGTTAAACTAACGAACATAAGGAGATTGTAACAATGGCATCAAAAACACCAATGGGCGTACCTAACCTCTTCGGGTGCAATGTTTTCAATGACAAGATGATGAAAGAACGCCTGCCTAAAGAAGCTTACAAGTCATTACAGGAGACGATCAGGAAAGGGGCGGCATTGGAGGCTGATACCGCAGCTGTCGTGGCAAACGCAATGAAAGATTGGGCCATCGAAAAAGGGGCATCTCATTATACCCATTGGTTCCAGCCTCTTACGGGCTCAACAGGGGAAAAGCATGACTCCTTCATTTCACCAACAGTTGACGGTGGTGTTATTATGGAATTCTCCGGGAAGCAGTTGACTCAGGGGGAGCCTGACGCTTCATCGTTCCCCAGTGGTGGTTTGCGTGCTACCTTTGAGGCCCGCGGTTATACTGCCTGGGACTGCACCTCGCCGGCCTTCCTTAAAGAGGATGCTGCAGGCGACGTGACTCTTTGTATCCCGACCGCTTTCTGTTCCTACAATGGCGAGGCCCTGGACAAAAAAACACCGTTGCTTCGTTCCATGGAAGCCGTTTCAAAGCAGGCAATGCGTGTCTTGAAAGTGCTTGGTAACACGACATCAAGCAAGGTTACCTCTGTTGTCGGTTCAGAGCAGGAGTATTTTCTGGTAGAAAAAGAGCTCTACGCGCAGCGTCTTGACATGATGACCAGCGGTCGCACCCTTTTTGGCGCTCCCGCCCCAAAAGGTCAGGAACTTGATGACCAGTATTTCGGCGCTATCAAGGACCGGGTTTCTGCCTACATGAAAGATCTTGATGTTGAGCTGTGGAAAATGGGCATTACCTCGAAGACCAAACACAATGAAGTTGCTCCGGCCCAGTACGAAATGGCCCCGGTATTTTCAACTACAAATATTGCGGCAGACCAGAACCAGCTTGTTATGGAAACCATGCAGAAAGTGGCGCTCCGTCACGATATGGTGTGTCTGCTCCATGAAAAACCATATGCCGGTGTGAACGGTTCCGGTAAGCACAACAACTGGTCGGTTTGTACTGACGATGGCATCAATCTTCTTGATCCGGGTAATACCCCCGAGGAAAATGCCCAGTTCCTGGTTGTCCTTTGCGCCCTTCTTAAAGCTGTTGACACCCACGCCGATATCATGAGAGGGACCTGCGCCAGTTCAGGAAATGACCATCGTCTTGGCGCCAACGAGGCCCCTCCGGCAATCATCTCTGTTTTCCTGGGGGACGAACTCACCAATGTGATGGACTGTCTTTCCGCCGGCAAGAAATACGTTAAAAAAGGTGCCTGTACATTCTTGAATATTGGTGCGGACACACTTCCAAAGTTACCTAAAGATAATACCGACCGTAACCGGACATCTCCTTTTGCTTTTACCGGCAACAGATTCGAGTTCCGTATGGTTGGCTCGTGTCAGTCAATTTCCGGCCCTAACGTTGCCTTAAATACTATTGCTGCAGAAGCTTTTGATGAACTCGCCACAAGACTTGAGAAGGCCAAAGATGTTAATAAAGAGATCAGCGCAATAATTAAAGATACGGCTGCCAAGCATGGCCGCATTATTTTTAACGGCGACAACTATTCTGATGCCTGGGGAAAAGAGGCTGCCAAACGCAAACTGCCGAATCTGCGCAATACTGTTGACGCATTGAAATCTTTTATTACACCCAAGGCTATCAAACTTTTCGGCAAGTACAATGTCTTGAGCAAAGAGGAACTGCATTCAAGATATGAAATTTATATGGAGCAATATGCCAAGCATATAAACATCGAAGCGTTAACTGCAATTCAGATGGTTAAGCGTGACTTTATTCCATCTGTTATTTTCTTCATGACGGAGCTTGGCAATTCTGTGGCCGCTACCGGTAAGCACGGCTCAGTGCAAAAAGCGTTGTTGGCCAAGGTTGACGGCTTGCTCTCTTCTGCATCAAAGAAACTTGTTAAACTTGAAGCTGAGACCGATAAAGCCCAAGCCTTGGCTGATGTGACGAAACAGGCAGCAGCCTATCGTGACAAGGTGCTTGTTGCCTTTAACAGTCTCAGGGATGATATCGATGCCCTTGAGGAGATTACCCCTACCGACATCTGGCCGGTTCCTACCTATAGCGATCTGCTGTTTAGACTGTAATCAGCGTTTTTTTGTATTCGCTGCTCTTCTCCCTTAACAACTGCCGGTTTAGAACCGGCAGTTGTTAAGTCTTGAAATGTTCCCTGTACTTACACCCCTTCGGGCATTTTCACTGCAGCCGCCTCTCTAATCTTTCTCTCACTCAACTGGCAGTTACCCTGTGGATATTTCGCGAACAATTATGGAATATTCGGGTTAGCCCATCTATGCAGTAATGCATTTGTCGTATTCTCCTGAGCCGTATGGTCAGAAAGTTGGGGTTGGAACATAGCCCCAGCCGGTGGTGAGAGGAAGGTCCCTGATATCGAGCAGTTTAAGGCTGTGGAGTTCGACATCGACCAGAAAGAGCGGCGTCCGCGAGGCGTTGATATCGAAGCAGGCAAGCGGGGTGTCTGTGTCATGACCGGCGTCGATTCGCAGGAAAATGAGCCGGCGCACAACCACACCATTGTCTTCCGAAGATGCCGCTGGTCCATTGTCCATGCCATGATGCATCATGGCATGGTGGCCGCTGCTCAGATGACTGACAGGGTGCAGTATCCAGTCGGTGATCATGGAAATTGTGTGGTGTTTTTTGTAAAGCTTCCAGTCCCCGCCGGTATCGGCTATTAATCCCTGCATGATGTACTGCTTAGGAAGGAAGTAAACCAGATATCGGGCCTCCGGGGTGAGACGCGTCCTGATTTCTTTCATATTGAGCAGGAATGTCAGACGATGGTCCATTTTAAAACCGTCATCGGGCAGGATTGCTATGGCTGTCACGTTGCCTGATTGGTGAAGAGTCAGGTGATGGATCGTATAAGAACGCAGACAAAAAGCCGTACCAACGGCCAGGACGCTCACCGCCAGCCAGAGCAGCAGGCGACCGACTGTCGCTGTCGGCAGCAGAAAATTTTCAAGGGAGCGGGGCAGGAACATGCCTGTGTTTTCCATGTAGGGCCGATAGGTTCCGTTGTGAATACGCAGCATTCGTTTTTCCTCGTCCCGGGCCAGAAAAAAATAGACAAGCACCATGAAACACCAGAGGACTACCACTAGAAAACGCGGCCAGAGGATGGCCAAACCGGCCCCGGCCGCCGCCAGTCCCAGATATTGCGGGTGCCGGATGAAACGGTAGAGACCTCCCAGTACTGTACCGCGTCGCCGAAATTTCGCAGTATAAACCTGCAGGGCGCAGAGTAGAAAAAGACCCATACCGCCAAGTAGCAGCAGTGATCCGAAAATCCGCAGTGCCATCAGGAAACTCGTAGTGGGGATGACCATGTGGGGAAGAAAGAAGGCGGTCAACCAGCGGGTAGCGGGATAGGCTGTGAGCTTCAGGAGAAAGGGATTGAATGCCGAATAAAAAAAGCCGGCAAATGGGCTGATCATAATAAGAATCTCTAAACAGATAACAAAGTAAAGCAAAACGATACTGGCCAAAGCGGTTTTTTTTGTATTCATGTGATGGTCCCTTACAGTTTGTTTAATATTTCCAACCTGGTCCATCCCCTGTGTGGAGTTATCTTACTTCCAGGCGGTTACGGGGTGATCTGGATGAGCCGGTCGTTTCTTTTTATTCTCCCTTCTTTTTCCAGTGCAGCAAGAACCCGGTAAAAGGTCTCGTGGGCCAGACCGAGTTCGACTGCAAGGTCTTTAAGATGTCCAGGGACGGTATAGGCGCCGGTTTGCGGATTGGCTTGCAGGCGCAGGTACTGCAGTATCCGGGCAGGCGCGGAGCGGATGGACCTGATCTCAAGAAGGGTGCGCAAATCCCGGACCTGTCGGCTCAGATGGGCAACCAATTTGAGCATGACCTTAGGTTGTTCTTCAAGGCCCTGTAGTAGGCGTTTTTTGGGGAAACAGGCCACCTTGCTCTCCATATCGGCCACAGCCGTGCAGTGATACATATCGGAAAAAAGAGCCGCCTCGGCAAAGGTCTGCCCCGGCATGGCCCGGTACTGGGTGAGTGACTCACCGGCCGTAGTGTAACGAATGAGTCGCACCTGTCCATTGACGACAAGAAAGATGTCAGAGGCCTGGTCACCCTGTTGGAATACAGTGCCGCCGGCGGCAACTTCAAGCTGACGCGGTTGGCACATTGTGCTAAAGAGGTTGGCGAGATCGTTCATTTTGAGCTTCCTTTTTGAAAAAAATATCACAGTTACAATCAATACTATATGATTTAAATCAGTCGCTGTATTTTTTTTAACCTTGCTCGTTAAGTCTTCTCTCCAACAGTTGTATTCATGCGGTAATAGCCATTTCTCGTATTACGCTGAATCAAAACCTAAAATTACCCTTTTCTTCTTTGATAAGACGCGGTACATGAAATAATCATGTCAAAGAAAGAATATCATGTTGCTACTGGTAAAGGGGCGAAAACGACGGTCGAGTTTTCACCAATCGGGGTCATCCACTCTCCGTTTACGGACTTGGAGAACATGCCGATTCAGCCGGCAGGAGCATCTGGCGTGTGGGGCACGGTTGAAATGTTCGATAAATTTTGCGCTGGCCTTCAAGATCTCGAAGGATTCTCACACATCATTTTGCTGTACCATTTCCACCTCAGTCAGGGATTCAATCTCCAGGTTGTGCCTTTTATGGATACCCGGCAGCGGGGACTCTTTGCCACCCGGGCGCCAAATCGCCCCAACCCCGTAGGGCTTTCCATTGTTCATCTGAGTAAGATTGATGGCAACGTCCTGCATATTCAAAATGTGGACATTCTTGACAGCACACCTCTTCTAGACATTAAGCCCTTTGTGCCAAAATTCGATGTGCCGGTGGATGCGCGAGCTGGCTGGATTGATAAAGCTGGCAGAGACGTTTCAAGCTGGAGATCGGATAAACGGTTCAAATAAGCTGCTACTGCCGGTCTGGGGAGTGCTTCAGCGCTGTGGTGGGCCGATCAGCAGCAAAGGTGTGCTGATGTTGTGTTTGAGGGTTCGGGAGACACTTCCGAACAGAATATCGCCAATGAAGGAGTGGCCATGGGTCGCCATTGCCACAAGATCATAGTCTTTGTTCTCAATCTCTTTGAGTATCTCTGGGTCCGGTTCGCCGCTTTTGATTACGGTATGGGTCTCTATTCCCTGCGCCTTCAAGCTCTCGCAGCTTGATTGTAATGAGGTTTCGGCCAGTTCACGCAGAGCCCGCTCTTGATCCAGGGTATGGGCGTGGAGTACATGCAGGAGGGTGACTTCCGCCTTGTTTTGGAGTGCCAGAGCCGCTACATGGGTAACGATTGCATCGTCGACAGGAGTGCAGTCCATGGTGACCAGAATTTTTTTGTATACTTGCATTTCAGCCTTCTCCGGTAAGAGTTGAGTAGAGCAGGTAGATATTTAAAATGATGACAATAGTGGATATGATCATGGCGGCGGCAAACTCCAATTGACTACTTCTGAACCGGCCCATAAGGTCACGACTGCGGCAGAGTATAAGCAATGGAATGAGAGTAAAGGGAAGCTGAATGCTTAAAACGACCTGACTGAAAATCAATATTTTAAAGGTGTCAAGCGCCAGGAGAATAATCACAAATGACGGAATGGCCGTCACAAACACAGAGACTCTGTAGAGCAGTGTCCGTGGGTCTTCCGGTTTGCCAAGGAAGCCGGTGATTACGTTGACTTCTGCCATGGATGACGTTACGGAGGAGCCGACGCCTGCAAAGACGAGGGCTACAGCGAACAGAAAACCGGCAAGTGGTCCGGCCAGGGGCACGAGCGTTGCGGATGCCTGTTCAATACTGTTAACCACGACATCATGGCGGGCGAACACGGCGGCTGCCACAATGATCATTGCTGAGTTCACCACCCACCCCATGAGCATGGCAAAAAGTGTATCGGTCTTCTCGTAGCGCAGGAGCGCCATTTTTTCATCCTCGGAGATCCCCCATTTCCGGCTGTGGATGACGTTCGAGTGTAGAAAAACATTATGGGGCATGACAACCGCTCCAAGGATGGCCATGGCCACATAAATGCTGCTTCTGTTCACGTTGGGAATGAAGATTGAGGGGGCCAGTTCTGCCCAGTCAGGCTTGACGATCACGATCTCCGCAAGGTAACAGAGACCGATAATTCCCAGAAAGCCCATGATAATGGCTTCGAGTCGATGATAGCGTTGACTGACGATGAGGAAGACCTCAAGAAGCACGGTAAGTAACGCCCCGGCCCACAAGGGCATACCGAAAAGGAGATTGAAGCCGATAGCCCCTCCGAGGAGTTCTGCCACATCGGTTGCGACACAGGCAAGAACAATAGTCAACCCCAGAAAAGCGGATATTGGGGGAGAGAAATGTTCTCTGATGTTGACGGCGAGAGACTTTCCGGTGGCAATACCAAGTTTAGCGGCCATGTTTTGGATCACAATCAGCATGAAGGTGCTGAGGGTAATAACCCAGAGGAGTTCGTAGCCGAATTTTGATCCACCCTCAATGTTTGTTGCCCAGTTGCCGGGATCGATGAACCCGACTGTTACCAGGAAGCCTGGACCGAGAAAGCTGAGAAGTGTTTTGAAAGGGAATTGTTTTTCGGTTGCTGCCAAGGGAGTTTCTCCTGCGTCCTAGACGCCACAAAAACTGCGCAACGGGTATCAAAAGTCCGGAAACCCGATAGCTCTGTGAATTTAGTAGCTGGTGTCGCGGTACATTGTATGGAAATGTTTCTTTTTGTGTAGCTTGATTTTAAATCTCTGTCAAAGAAAAGAGGTCGTAGTTGTAAATAAAACAGGGTTGGGTTTCCTTCTTGCATTTGCTAAAACTAAAACTCAGGGCGAGCCTTAATGGCCTGCAGCACATATGGGTAAACAGTTTCGGAAACGATTTTGTGCCCTTTCCGGTTGGGATGAATGGTGTCGGCCTGGTTCAGCCCAGGTTCGCCAGCCACCTGGTCTAACAGAAAAGGGATGAGAAGACAGCCCTGTTTTCCGGCGATAGCCGGGTAGATGTCAGCAAACTCATCAGTGTAATCGGCACCGAGGTTCTGGACAATCTGCATGCCGGCCAGTATCACCGTAACATTGCCGTTCTCCAGTATTTGCACGGCGTTGCTGATATTCTGCCGGATAACAGCGGGCGGGATGCCTCGAAGCCCGTCATTGGCACCGGTCTCCAGAATGACAACGTCAGGTTGTCTTGACAGTATCCATTGAATTCTTGAAACAAGGCCGCTGCTTGTCTCTCCGCTTATTCCGGCATTGATCACCTGCCACAGATAACCGTTATTCTGAAGTTTCTTTTCAAGCAGAGCGGGCCAGGCTTCATTCTCCATAACTCCCAACCCTGCAGTGAGGCTGTCGCCGACAGCAATAATGGTTCCTTTGTATTGAGGGGGAGGGTGTTGTGCCGGTTTTGACGGTGCCTGCTGTTGTTCACAGGCCGTCAGCAGAAGAGCAGGTAGCAGCCAGAAAATGATTGCCAAAGAGTGGAGCATTTTTTTTATAGCGCTTGTCTGCATTGATTAATTGGTCCTCTCGTCTCGCAGATAGCCAATTGGTTTCTGCTGTAAAATTGAAATTGAGGCGCCAAGCCCTACAACGATAACCAGCACAAGGGTTGCGGCCACCATAATTGCAGTACTGGCAGGCAGGGCCTGGTATGGGATATTGAATACCTGCCGGCAGATAATCCAACTGCCAACCTGGGAAATGACGGTTGCCAGAGCGGCACTGAAAAGTCCAACAATCAGGTTCTCATAGGTTAAGACCTTTACCACAAAAGAATTTCTGGCGCCGAGCACCTTGAAATAAACGGCTTCACGAATCCTGGTCAGACGGGTTGCAAAGATTGAACTGACATTAATCAACAGTCCGGCAGCAATAGAAAAGACGGTGAAGAACTCAATAATAGCCGACATTCTGTGCATGATTGCTCCCAGAATCTCAACCGTAGAGGCGATGTCAATGACACTGATATTGGGTAGTCTGCTCACAAGTTTGTTCTGTACTTTGCTCAGTTGGGACCGATCTATTCTGGCAGCGCTAAAAATGGTCCGGGGCGCATCTTTAAGTGTTTTTTCCTGAAAGACAAAATAGAAAAAGGGGCGTACTTTTGATTCCGTTCTGGTGCGCATGCTTGTTACCCGTGCTTTGATCGCCAAGCCCTGCACCTTGAAGACAAGCAGGTCGCCAAGGTTGATATTTCCCATTTCTGCCACGGTGTCCAGTACGGACACGGGCACTTCTCCGGCATTGTGCAGCTCTTCGAGCCTGCTGCCGAAAAGAGTCTTTCCCTCCAGCATCTGCTCGTCTTTGAGAAGAGAGTTGCGATAGGTAAGGTTGAATTCGCGGGTCAAGGTGTCACGCATCCCAACTCGTCTTTTCGCCCTGTTTACCCGTTGATTGTTGATTGAGGCCAGCCTGGCCCGGATAATAGGGAAATATTCAGCCTTCATGTTGAGAATATCGGTAAACTCTTTTTGCTGATTGGGCTGGATGTCTAGAAAATAGGCATTTGGCAGATCCGGGGGATAGGACTCTATAAAGGTTGCCCGCAGATTATGGTCGATGAGGTATATGGAAAAGAGTACTGCCAGCGAGGCACTGAGGGTGGTGATAATGGCACGGGTAGCATTGTTGGGTCTGAATAGTCCTCGAAGTGCCTGCCGGAAGATTAAAGACCGGAAGGTGATTTTTTTCATGACCTTTAACAGTGCCTGGGTAATCAGGGCCGTCAGGCTGATAAGGGAGCAAAGTCCCAACATGAAATAAATACCGGTCCTGACATCTTTAAGCTGCCAGATAACCAGGCCCAGAAAAAAAACAACGATGATTAGAATGGTGCTGTAGTGCAGGAGTCCCTGCGGTGCGCGGTCGGTCTCTTTACGGAAAATGAAGGCCGGTTTGAGGTTTTTGATGCGCTGCAGCGGCAGAAAAGAGAAGAGGCTGACAACCATTATGCCCAGGAGGAGCCCCTGAAAAACAACCATCCATGGAATTGTCAGGTTGACGTTGACCGGCAGGATTTTTGCGAAAAGAGTGGGGAAATAGAGCTGTAAGGCCAGACTTAAGATGAGTCCCAGGAGTGTTCCGACTGTACCGAGCAGCATGACCATAGCCATAAAGTGGAGGATGATAACCCGGCTAGTTGCCCCAACTGACTTCATGATCGCAATGGTATAGTCGCTTTCACGAAGTACGGCGTATAACGAGGTCTGGATGCCGATACCGGCCAGCACCAGAGTAAACAGGCCGATGAGATTGAGGAAAAAGAGAAAATTGTCAAAAAAACGTTTTATTCGTGAGTTGTCGTTTCTGTAGGTTCTCACATGTTCATTGGGCATCTCTGCTGCGGCGTAAAATTTGTCGGCAAGCTGGTCGACGAGGGCAGGGTCCTGCACTTTAAGTAGATAGTCAAATTGTATTCTGCTGCCCTTTTTGATGAGATCAAGCTGTTCCAGATCGTCTGCCGCTATAAAAATTCTGGGGCCAAAGGAAAAAAATGAAACCGGCCGGTCCGGCTCCAGGACAACTACATCGGCAATAGTCAGCAGGGTGGAGCCAATTTGCAAGGCGTCACCGATGCGGGCCTGCAAACGACCCAGAAGCACCTGCTCAACTATAATTGATCCTTGCCGGAGAACTGCTGAGAATTCCCGGCCTGACAAAAGTTCCACCTTACCGTACAAGGGGTATCCTTTTTCAACAACTTTCAGGTCGCAGAGCATGGATTGTTCCCTCTGAGGATTCCTGGCCATGCTGTAAAATCTGTTGACCAGGGCCCCTTGGACAGCACCTTGTTGTTCATAGCGGTGAATAGCGTGAAGCAGCGGTTCTGAAAAAGGATAATGGGAGTGGACAGTAATATCGGCGCCGTTGAGCTTTCTGGCGTCTTGGAGCATTGAGCTGCGGACATTACTGCTGAATCCGCCAACCGAAGTCAGAGTCAGCAGGGAGAGAGCAACACAGAGGACAAAAATAACAGCCTGTTTGTGGGAGCCGGCTACCTGCCTGCAGATGAAGTGAAGGTGCAGCATCTACTAACCCCAATATTGCACGAGACAAGCTGCCTGGAGATGCAGATTCATGCAGATCGTCGCGTCTGAAAGGTGAACACTTTTGTAAAGTTCAACAAAACGCTTGGCACAAACTGTACTTTTGAAAATACTATAAAACTCAACGAAAAAAATTTTATAATCAATATGTTATGGTTAGTTATAAAAATGTTCATGAAATATTGGGGTTAATTGCCCCTAATCAGAAAAGTCCTCAATCTTACCGTCGGCCAGCCGGACAACCGAGTCCGCTTTGCCGCTTATTTCCGGGCTATGGGTGGCCAGTACCAGCGTTGTTTTGAATTCGTGGTGCAGCTCCATGAGCAGTTGCGTAATGATTTCGCTGTTGGCTGAGTCCAGATTGCCGGTCGGTTCATCGGCAAAGACAATCTGCGGCCTGTTGATCAGCGCCCGGCAGAGGGCGATGCGCTGTTTTTCGCCCCCGGAGAGCTGGTGCGGGAAATTATGCATTCGCTCGCTTAAGCTAACCCGATGAAGCAACTCCCTGGCTTTGGAGGCAGCCTGTGGATCGTGGTTTAATTCGGCCGGAAAGGTGATGTTTTCAAAAGCGGTCAGGGAAGGGACAAGATGAAATGACTGAAAAACATAACCGATTGTCCGATTGCGAAACGGTGCGAGTTCATTTTCGCTCAAGTCGGTGATGTCGGTGCCGCCAAGCGTAATTGTTCCGGAGTCTGGTTTGTCCAGACCTGACAGCAGGCTCAAGAGTGTTGATTTGCCGCTGCCGCTTTTCCCCTCGATAACGGCAAACGTACCAGCTTCAACCGTCAGGCTGACAGAGTTAAGTACAATAATCTGCCTGCGATCAACAGTGTATGATTTGCTTAATCGAACAGCTTTCAGTTCATTGCCAGGCATGCTCTGTGTCCCCGGATTCCAGTTTCAGCTTCATTCCGGCATGGTTTCCATTATGAGTTCATGATTGACGTCGATACACCCGATCACACTCTGAGCCGCCGGGCACATATGTATATAGTTGTTGAAACATTTGTTGGCAGCTTCCCGTTGGCTATCTTGCAGCCCGAGCTGGTAGCGGACATAGATACGTGTGATTTTGAGCACGCCGCCAGAATCTTCGATGTCCCCTGTCACTGTAGCACTGAAGCGGTCCTGAAAAGTCCGGATCTTCTTTCCGGCCAACACCGTGGCCAGTGTCCCCATCATTCAGCCGCCTACCGCGCCTACAATATGGTCAAGGGTTGCCGCATGCTCTTCTTCGGGGGTGATATGGTAAAATTTGCTGATCCCGCCGTGAACGCCGTAATATACCGGTTCGGGAAAACCTTCAATCTCGGCCTTACGGGTAGGACCTTTTTCCCTGGTAATGGTAATTCGTGATTGATGTACAATTTTTCCCATGGGTATCCTCCTTATGTTGTTGTCTTAGCCGGCTTTTTGCTTTGTTAGCCTACCGCGTCTTGCAGTTGTTTCCTTCCCACCGCCAAGTAACTATTTGGCCCGATTCCTTTGCTTCAAAGAATGTATTGCACCAGAAATTCATTGTCTGGCCGCCATAGGTATTCGATCTTCCATAAATGGTGTTTCCGTGGAGGCTGTAAGTAGAGGTTGTGTTCGTGGGCGTGGTGTAACTTTCATACGAACTATAAACATAGACCATATTCCCATTCGGGATTTTGTAGGAATTTATTGGATACCCCCAGACATTAATCAGGTCGTTAATATTCTGACCTTTCCAGCTATTTAATACGGTTTCATAATTTGCAGTAGTAGCACAGCCAGAAATTAGCAGAGACAACAAGCTTGCAGCAACGATTACAAATTTCATTATTACTCCTTTCGGATCATAACGTCCTGGTTTTTATAATCTTTATGGCAGTTCAAACTTTTGCCTATGTCGATAAATAGTTGTTCGGTGATTTTTGCCATTTAATTTATTGATGGCGAGGAACAAACAACCTCCTTTTTTCTCTTATTTAAACAGCTTTTGTAGCCAGCCTTTTTCAGCGTCTTGCTGACCCGCTAGTTTGGCAAAAAATTCATCGAGAGTTTCTTTTTCCTGCTCAACCAGAAATTCAATTCCCAGCTTAAACTTTTCACTGTCAGTTTCAGATGAGAGAAGATCATACCAGACAGGATTTCCATAAACTACTAAAGAACCGTCTTCATCATTTGTTGTATATTCAAGGCTGACTATGTGGTTCTCGTGGTCCTGAGTCGTGTTGAATATGTGATGATTGCCACATTGGATATTGTCAAGATAGAGACAAGCGCCATAGGGACTATAATCAACGATCCTGCCCGCAACAGGACAGCCAATAGGGGCGTTATCGTTGTCAGTATTGCAGAGATTTATTGAAACTCTAAAATTACTGCTTATCCTTTTGATGCGACGCTTTTCAATCATAGTATCTCTCATGTCACTTTATTAGCTGAACTAACAGTACCTACAGGCGCAATATAAATTGATATGAGCTGAATTGGCAAACTATTTACCTAAAGAGCCTCTTGCAAAATGCCCTTTTACTCCGATTGGCAATAAAATAAGCGGGGCGTCGTCTTTTTTCCTCAATCTTGCTGCAATGTTCATTTTGCAATAAGCTCTAAATACTGGTAATTTCCAGCAGATTGGCATCACATTAAAACTAACTATTTACAAAATGTGAAATGTGGCGTCAAGAAGGGGAGTAATGAGTTGCCAATCCTGAAAAAGTTACATGAAAACTAAGCCCAAGATTCCATGTAATGCGTGGCGTGCTATAGAGATAGGGTTTAACTTTTGAGAAACTTCGGTGATCAAGACTTTCAAGAAACCTGAAACCAACTGTGAGTACCAATCTGGCAACATTAATTTTGTTCAAAAATTTTATGGATTTTTTCACGAAAAACTTGATGCCTGAACGGTTTTACTAAATATTGGCTGACCCCTGCCTTAAGAATATTGACGATATTATCTTTGTCATCTAGTGCGGTTATCATCATAAAAGGCATAGTCTTAAATCTCGGGTCGTTTCTCAATCTTATTAGAAGTTCCAGCCCGTTCATCTCTGGCATATTGTAATCACACAATAGTATGTCGTAACTGTTTTCCTGGAGAAGATTCCAGGCTAAAACACCATTTTCTGCTTCAGTGATGCATCCAAACCCCATATTCTTGGCAAGAGTTGTAACGATACGCCTTGTTAATGAATTATCATCCACAACAAGCACATTTAAACCTTTGTACATACTTCCTCTTGCCTCTGGCATAATTATGATGTTTCCGGTCTGTATAAATTTTACATCGATTTTTTTTGGGTTTCTGCCAATACCCTATAGGCATTGTACTTTAATAACATAAAACTACGATAATCCCAATCATTACGGATGGCAGCACCTGCCAATAAAGTGATTTCCAAAGTATACGTAACATATGGACTTACAGGGTAGCCTGGAAAAATCTAGAGCAGACAGTGGCAGCGTAACTGAATTTGCTTACGTACTGAAGTTAATGCAAATAATTACGCAGCAAGCATTGTGGAGGAAAAGACTCTTTGGAAACAACCTTTTTTTAGAGCCTTGATCATGTCGTTTCTGGAGCGAATTGGTACAGTAAAGGAGGTAGGAACTAAACCTATTTCATCGAGTGAGTGGGCATCACTGCCGCCAACCTGTCTTAGCTTGTAACGCTTATGCCACTCCAAGACACGCTGATTTTCGTGCAAAGTGTTTCTCCCGTTAACCCCTTCAATTATATTGCATAACTGCTCTTTAAGTATTTCTTCACTTATCTGTCGCTGCGCGCGAAAGGGGTGGGCGCCAATGGCTACTCCGTCCACTGAAGCCACATGAGAGAGCAATGCTTTGGCGGTAAGGTTTAGGGGCAGTTCTTCAAAGGGGCCGAAGAGCAGAAAGTCCCCTTCAGAGGTTGTGTACTCCATACCAAAGATGACACAAAGACCGTTGTCCTGGATACCTTCAGAAATGGTATGACGAACAGCCATTGTATCATGGTCGGTAATACAGACCCCATCAAGGCCTCTAACCTTGGCCTGATCGAGGATTTGGGGCAGTTGTAATTGACTGCACGGGGACAATGTTGTATGGATATGCATATCAAAAATCATAGGCAAAATTTAGCTATAATATACAGAAAATCAAATCGTTAAAGTGTATCTGAACAAGCTGTTTGATCAAATATTCCGATGATACAGGGAGCTGTTTAATAATGGCCAACGAAATTGAACCTATAAATGCAGGGCCGAAACGCTGCATACTACTCCTTCTTGATGGTCTTGGGGATCGATCATTTCCCAGCCTGGGTGCTCGGACTCCGCTACAGACCGCCAGGACACCGAACCTTGACCAGTTGGCCGCCAGGGGTGCAAACGGTCTTTTTGTAGCCGATCAGTATGGCATGGCATTGCCTAGTGAAAATGCTCATTTTGCCATCTTTGGCTACAAACAGGAAGAGTTTCCTGGACGGGGGTTCTTGGAAGCAGTCGGCGCAGATGTTGAGGTATCTCCTGGTGAAGTTGCCTTGTTGGCACATTTTGCCAGCCTTGAAGAGTGTAACAAAACATTATTTCTCTCTAAACAGCGACCAGCTGTCAGTGAAGCTGAGGCCAAAGCCTTTACTCTGGCCGTGCAACAATATGAGAACGACGGCATTTGCTTTTCTTATACCCAGACTAGGTGCCTTGATGGCATTTTGAAGTTAACAGGGGCTGTCTCCCCTCACATTACAGACAGCGACTGTTTCGTTGAAGGCCATCCTTTGCTGGAAATATTTGCTCGCAGAGGCCCAACGGCAAATGACGCGATTGCTGCAAAGACTGCAACAGCCCTGAAAGCCTACCTTATTTGGTGTTACAAAACACTTCGTCACCACCCCTTAAATATGGCGAGGTCGAATCGGGGCGAGGTGCCTGTCAACGGCATGGTTACTCAGCGGGCCGGGCAGTTGAAAACTGTGCCCCCATTTTTAGAGCGTTGGGGGTTGCGGGCTGCTTCCGTCTCTTCCGGACTCATGTACTGGGGGCTTGGTCATTTTCTTGGCATGGAGGTTCAGAAGGTCGAGGATAGCCATGATTCGGGGGAGGATCTTTTGGCCCGCCTGCAATGGGCCATCAAGGATGGTGAGAAGTACGAATTTATCCATGTCCACACTAAAGCACCGGATGCAGCGGCTCATACCAAGAACCCTGACAATAAAGTTAAGGCCATAGAGATGTTGGACAGGGGGCTGGGGAAGGTTATTGACGACCTGCTCAACGACGAGACGGTGCTGGTGGTGACCGGTGACCACTCAACTCCAAGTGGCGGACCGCAAGTGCACTCAGGGGAGCCGGTCCCCATCATGGTAAACGGTCCGGGGATTCGCCGGGATCAGGTATCTGCTTTTGACGAAGTGCAGTGCGCCGGAGGAGCCTTGGGGCAGATACAACACCGGGACTTTATGTATTGTGTTCTCAACTGGCTTGATCGTGCTAAGCTGCATGGTCTTATGGATTCACCAGAAGATCTGCCGTACTGGCCAGGGAATCGCAAACCATTTCATCTCTCATAAGGCGACTATTTATGCAAAAAATTGGGGTAATTCATGGCCGTTTTCAGCTGCTGCATAATGATCATCTGAAGTATCTGCTGGCCGGGAAGAAGCGCTGCGATTATTTGGTTGTTGGAATAACGAACCCTGATCCATCTTTAACCAAACAAGATGAGAGTGATAAAACGCGTAGCGCTGAGGCTAAAAACCCCTTTAGCTATTATGAGAGACTTCTCATGGTCAAGGCCGCCCTCATAGAGGCTGGACTGAGGTGGGATGATTTCTCGGTTGTCCCATTTCCGGTTAACCTTCCTCATCTTTATCGCTACTATGTTCCCATGGATGCTATCTTTTATCTCACAATATATGATGAGTGGGGAGAAAAGAAACTGAACCTGTTTCGTGATGCGGGTCTGCAGACTGAAATACTCTGGCGTTGTGCCAATAAAGACAAAGGGCTTAGCGGTACAGAGGTTCGCATGAGATTAGCTGCAGGTGAAGAGTGGCAGCATATGGTACCGAAAGCGGTAGCCAAACTGTTGCGGCAATGGAATGTGGCAGCCAGACTGCAAAATTTTTAAAAGCACATCAGCATCGCAAGGTTGCCACCAGCTGCTGCGGGGGCCTGGTTGACAGGCGCACCAGGTGCAGTTTTATTAAACAGCAGTTCAAGGGTTATGGGGGTGATGTGCCCTTGAGTGCCCGGCGGCAAACTGCGAAAAGGTTTGTCATGATTTATCTCTGAAAAGATAATCCCCCAGTGGAAGCCGGCGAAGCGCTGGTCATTATTGAGCAGCTGTGAGACAGTTGGCATGTCCCGACTTAATTTGCCAATGGTTATCAAACCATCTGCATCTGTTTTTAAACCGGCAACATGCTGGTGCAGAAGCTCATCCTTAGATAAACCGGCAGGTGGTGTGTTCGGGACGCTGGCGACCACTTCGTCTTTCACTGGCGTCTCAAAAAGCAACTCAGGCTGTTGGGATTAATACTGACGACAGTTCCCTGTGGAATCGTTGGATAAGGCTTAGCTCTATTTATTGGCGCATGAACAATGTCCCAATGAAATCCCTTTATGTTTTCGTTATTGAGGACCACGTGAGAAACAGTGGGGTGGGCCCTGTTTGAGAGTTCCCAATTCGATGAGGGAGGTTTCGTCTTTGAGCATTCCTCTGAGATGGGTCTGTATGCGCTCCAGGCGACTTTTTCCATCAACTGCGGCCTGATCGCCCAGAAATAACTCGTTTGTTTTCGGATTAATAGCAAGAAGATCACCTTCCTGCATGGCAGTAAATGCTTTGTTTCTGTTCTGGGTAGAATTGATGGTGACAAGCTGTCTTTAATTCGGGTAATAGCTAACGGCTTCTTGACGCGTGTCCAAAACTTCTCGAACACTTGTTGCCAGGTCGTCTTTGGCGACCGGCTTCATGATAAACTTACTGACGCCAATCTCCTTTGCTTTCTCTTCTGAGACCATGGTGCTGTAACCTGTGCAGAGGATGATTGCCAGATCAGGTTTTATTTGCAAAAGTTGCGCAGATAACTCAGAACCGGTCAGCAGTGGCATTGTTTGATCGGTAATGAGAAGATCAAAGGCATCCGGATCTGCTTGAAACTCGCGTAAGGCGTCTAAACTGTCTGTTTTTGCAACAACCCGATACCCTAATTGCTCCAGCATGCTTTTTTGTATTTCGACAATTACCTCTTCGTCGTCAACGACCAGAATTGATTCATTGCGGCCGTTTGGCAGGAGATCAATTTTTTCTTCCAGTTGTTCCGAAATTGCATCTTTTTCTATTGCCGGAAAGTATACTTTAAAGATTGAACCTTTTCCGACCTTGCTTGCAACTGTTATCATGCCACCGTGGGATTTAACAATGCCATGTGCGAGAGCCATGCCCATACCGGTTCCTTTGCCCCTCTCCTTGGTGGTGAAATATGGCTCAAAGATTCTTTTTTTTGTTTCACTATCCATACCGGAGCCCGTATCGCTTACGGAAAGCATTATATAGGGGCCAGGGTTTACACCTTCCTCTGTGATCTCGCCTTCTTTCAGAATTTCTCTGGTTAACCTGATTTCAAGAACTCCTTTCTCATCGTGCATGGCCTGGAAAGCGTTGGTGCAAAGATTCACCATCACCTGATGGAGCTGAATTGGATCAGCCAGGATCGTCCCACTTGCTGAATTGATATATTGTTTGATTTGAATTGTGGAGGGAAGAGAGGCCCGGATTAACTTTAAAACCTCTTTTACAATGACTGATGGAAACAAAGGCGCCTTCTGCATCGTTTCCTTGCGACTGAATGTGAGTATCTGTTTAACGAGATCCTTTGCTCTATCTCCTGCCTTCAGGACTTGACTTATGTACTGCAGTGCAGGGTTTGAGTCGGGGATGCTGTTGTGGGCCAGTTCAGCGAAGCCAAGGATCGCTACCAGAATATTGTTGAAGTCATGGGCGACACCGCCGGCTAACGTCCCCATGGCTTCCATTTTATGAGCTTGATACAAGTCTTCTTCTAATGTTTGCATTGCTGTAATGTCTTTGGCGACATGCACGAGATATTGTAATGCCCCATGATCATCAAAAACAGATGCTGAGGTCACATGGAATATCTTACCAAGCTTTGCATGTTTTATTTTGTGAGTGCAATGGCTTTTCCCGTCGTGGATTGTCTTGACAACTGGGCAATCAAGGCATGGAGTTGTGTCCCCCCGGAACAGTTCGTAACAGTGTTTCCCTTTGAGTTCCCCCGGCGTCATAGTGAAAAAATCATGGGCCGCCTTATTAGCTTTTATTATACGAAGATCATCGTCCATCAGAGTGACAATTTCACTCATGGCATCAAAGGTCTTTTCCCATTCATTTTTTGCTCGTAAAAGGTTATCTGAAGCCAGTTTGAGCAGCTCTTCTTTTCCCCGTAGTGCCTCTAATGCACGTTTACATTCTCTTTCTGAAGATTCTAAGGCGTTAACTCTTTGTTGAAGTTCTTCATATGTCGGTTTGTTGCTCATTGCTATACTCACAGGCCTTAAAATCTAAAGAAGAAGTTGAGTCTTATGAAGGGTGTTTTGTCCCACGAGTTTAAAGGTTGTGGTTAAATCTCTCAGTTCGGCGGCTTGAGCGGAAAGTTCCTCGGCCGCAGCGGCTGTTTCTTCGGCGCTGGCAGTATTTTTTTGTGTTACCTGTTCAATGAGGTCCAGCCCCTGATTAATCTGAAGAATTCCTTCTGATTGAATTTTAGAGGCGGTGTCAATCTCTTCAACATGAGCGCTGACCTCTGAGATTACCTTAACCATTTTAGTTAATGATCCGGAGGTTTTGTTGACAAGATCTGAACCAATTTTTGTTTTTTCCACTGAATTTTCAATAAGTGCTTCAGTTTGCTTGGCAGCCTTTGCACTCCTTGCTGCCAGGTTCCTGACCTCTTCAGCCACAACGGCAAAACCCTTACCATGCTTCCCGGCCCGGGCCGCTTCCACTGCCGCATTTAAGGCCAGGAGATTTGTTTGAAAAGCGATTTCATCAATGACCTTTATAATCAGGGAAATGTCTTTAGCGGACTCATTGATTTCAGTCATTGATTCGACCAACTGTTGCATGTCTTGATTGCCGGACCCAGCCACACTTAGTGCCTCTTCGGCAAGCTGATTGGCCTTAGAGGCGTTGTGGGCATTTTGTTTGGTTTGGGATGCCATTTCGGTCATGGAGCTTGTTATTTCCTCAAGGGATGCTGCCTGTTCTGAGGCGCCCTGCGACAGGTTCTGGCTGGCCTCTGATACCATTTGGGAACTGGAAGCCATTTGCGTGCTTGCATTTTGGATTTGGCCAATGGTTTCATTAAGTTTTTGGGTCATGAGCTGTAGGGCCAGGCCGAGTTTGTCCTTCTCTGAGGTAAGTGCCACCTCGTTTTGAAGGTTGCCTTGAGATATTTCGTACCCCAGGGCAGCTCTTGCCTGAAGGCCGCTTGCCAGGCCGTTAATAATTGAGCCGAGCTCTTCAACCTCGTTGTGCGCTCCAAAAAGGTCACACGTCCGGCAGTCTTCTCCTTTTTTGGCTCTGGGACAATGTTTCTCCAAGGCAAATGAGCCGCTTGTCACCCAGCAATGATCTGTTTTGCCAAAGCTCGGGCACGTTTTGTTTCCACATTTTTTGCTGGTGGAACAATTCACAGGAGTGCCCATGGGCAGAGTTTCGGTTATATCACCTTTTCCCACTTTATCGACAATGTCGACAGCTCGTTTTATAGGTTTGGTGATTGACGTGGCGGTAAGCATGGAAAAAATTACCCCAATCAAGATGGCAAGGATACTCAGGGCGACGATGACAGTTCTAGACGAATTGATGTTGGCTACCATTTGGCTGTCGGTTAGGATATTTTGACGAGAAATTTCTACCATTTCACTCAGCAGTGTTTGTACCTTATGCAGGTGAGTTTGGGTCTCTGTTGCAAAAATATTCCTGGCCATTTTTTTAGCCTGCAGATTTTGTTCAGCCCGGATCTGCATTTTTGACAATATTTCTCGTATTTCTGTTAATTTGGGAGCAATTTTATCGGTATATGTTTTTGCTGCGGAGTCTGAAGCATTTTTTTCCAGCAAAAATTTGATCTCCTTGCCAAAGGCGTGGAGGGTTTTGTGCGGTTCAGAAACCTCGTTCAACAGTTGTGCGAGTTCCGGGTCAGACTGGGCCATTTTTTTACCTTCCTCTCCATAGATGAAATGGCCAAGCGAGCATTGAGTGTGGTCAAGCTCGACTTCAATTGTATTCTTTTTAGAGAGTATGGCAGCTTGAATTTTGCCTGTCCAAGCAAGGTGATCAATCTCTTTTTGGGCTAAAAATGCCGGTAAAGACATGTCTGCCTCTTTAAAAAGATTTTTAATTTTGAGAGCAGATTTGTGCAAGGCCTTGTGCGGCTCTTCAATGGCGGCTAGAAGGGGGGCCAACTGGGGAAGAAGTGCTGTAGCAATTTTTTTTCCATCGCCGTAATACCATTTTCCAAACCCACACTTGGTTGGGTCGAGTTCCACGTTCAGCTCGGAGGGTGAATCGTTGTTTAAAAATTGATCGACCCTGTTCGCCCAATTGAGATGATCAACTTCTAGTTGCAGTAAACCGCTGCGAAGCTGGTTGCCGTTGATAACTTCTTTGCCGCCCGAAACAGCTTTAGCCAGTCCGTGGGTTGCCCAGAAGCTGATAATAATTATCAGCCCAATTAGGCTGCCAGAGCCTATCATTAATTTTCGACTAATTTTCAGATTGCCCCATTGTATCACTTTTCTCTCCCTGGTAAAATTAATTCCCTAATAATATTAGGCACTAAAATAGACAAACAACACAACCCTAGAAGGTTGCTGGTTCACCACCAGGGAAAAACAAGGGTTTTGTGAGCGTGTAATACATGGTAGTACTGCTAGTTTGGTTTTTTGTGATACTTTGTGTCCTTTGTGCAGGACAAAAATTTTGTAGGGCAGATTTGCTATGAGTTTATTCGATCAGCATGACAAATATGAACGTATGTTAACAGCGCTTCAGCAGCGCTTGAGTATGTATGATCATATTCTTAGTTCGGTCGGCATCAACATCTCTATTCTTGATGAAGAATTCTGTTATCAAGAGGTTAACCAGGTATTTTTAGACTTTTACGGAAACAAAAAAGAAGAGGTTGTTGGCAAATCCATTAAAGATTTTTTGGGCGAAGATCTTTTCAGAGAAACGATTAAGGCAAAACTAGATTGCTGTCTGCGAGGTGAGTTGGTCCGATTTCAGCAATGGTTTGATTTTCCGTTGCCCGGCAGGCGGTATATGGATGTTTTTTATTGTCCACTTTTCGGCGTCGACGATCAAGTAAATGCTATTGTAGCCTTTTGTGCGGACATAACGACCTTTATGGCGGCAAATGAAGGCCTCAGTCAGGCAACACTTTCACAAAAGCCTTTTTATGACACTGAAATCAAGAAACAGCATGCGTTGATAGATATAATCGGTTGCCAGAAAATTCTCTCTCAATTTGATGACTTAATCAGACAACTCCACGACTCAAAAAGATTTTATTCTTCCCTGGCATCGATTTTACCAGTTGGTGTTGTCAGGTCTGATTGTCTGGGGAACTGTACATATGCAAATCAGCTATGGTGTGATATCGCAGGTATAACTCTTCAGCAGGCTAAGGGGATCAATTGGCTGGAAGCCATTCACCCGGATGATAGGCAGGGGGTAAAGGATGGGTGGCAGAAATGTGTGGCTGGGGGACTGCCTTTGTCTGCCGAGTATCGGTTCTTGAGGGGAGATGGCTCTAGCGTCTGGGTCCTTGGCCAGGTTATACGAGAATCAGCTGAATCCGGTAAAAAGGCGGCGTATGTTGGGACAATTAACGAGATAAGCCAACAGAAAAGTATTGCAGAAGACTTGGCAGAAAGTGAGCGCCGACACAGAAGATTATATAATGAGACACCGATTATGATGCATTCAATTGATACGGATGGACGCCTTATTGATGTGAATAATTGTTGGCTTAAAACGCTCGGTTATAAGCGGCCTGAGGTCATTGGCCGTCTGTCTTCTGATTTTTTGACTGAGGAATCGAAGTTATACGCCCAGCAGACTGTGCTGCCGGCCTTTTTCAGTTGCGGATATGTTAAAAATATTGAGTATCAAATGCAAAAAAACGATGGTAGCGTCATTGACGTTCTTTTGTCGGCCGACAGTGAGATTGAGAATGGGGTAATGGTTCGATCCTTTGCAGTTATAAAAGATATCTCGGAACAAAAACGAATTGAAAACGAATTGCATATCCAGAAAGCACGCTTAGAAGAGAGTTATAACTCCTTAAATATTATATTGGACAGAAACAATGATTTGGCCAAGACCATAGAAGAGCGGACTTATGCTAACATTAAAGACCTCATTGAATCGACAGTTGAAGGTTTGAGGTCAACACTCAAGGAACCTCAGCAGATAGAATGGCTTAATATTCTGACGTCGAAACTCGAGAATTTGTCTTCAGGCTATGCTGCAGTGTTGCGTGGCAAATACGCTGATTTAACGCCAAAGGAAAGGCAAATTGCAGACCTGATCCTTGCAGGAAAGAGTACCAAAGAGATTGCCTCGTATTTTAATCTGTCGAATAAAACCATTGAATTCCATCGAAATAATTTGCGTAAAAAGCTGGGCATTGATAACTCGAAGACCAGTTTACGTTCATTTCTTGCCGAAATAGCGAGCCATTAATCTTGACAAACTGGTTCGCTGCAGTCGCCTGGCCTTTCGCGATCCGCCTTCATGCAGCAGCCGCTCGTTACACAAAGGGCCAGCGGCCCTACCAGACCAGACACACGCTTTTAGCTGAAATTCAGTGGTAATCAGAAAATCTTTTAATGCGGTGCTTTTCCTGGTTAACAAGCTAACATAAACTGTTTGAAGGAAATTTACGTCCGGAGAATTGAGAAGGGAGTGGGGGCAAAAAAAAGACAGGGCCATCTAGATGTCCCTGCCAATATTGGGAAGAGGGTCTGTCTGGGGTATTTTGAGTCATTAATTTATTTTTAGACCCTTCCACTGTTATCTGAAAAAGCAAGGTAAGTGCCAATACTGATAAAAAAATGTAACTAACCCCAATTGACAAACTCGTAAAAGCCTCAATAGTTCCAGCGCCACCTTGTAGAATCAAATACCTACATAGTGTTCCGGGGATGTCGAGTGGGTTTTTACGAGACCATCAAAATTACTAGAAATGTTTGTGACGCTCTCTGTCTTGGGCATGGCATTCATCATAAAAATACGTGATTGAGGCCACAAGTTGGGGATTTTACTTTTTTTACTTAGTGAAATGCTCAGATTTAATATCTATCAGCTGAGGCAGATAAAATTTGAAAAAATTGTATCGTACTGTTTTTCGATGGCTCTTTCGTGCTTAGCTGCTTCGGCAATTATTGTCCCCGGATTAATATATTTGCCCGTAAAGGATGCCAGCCAGGTTGAACTTTTTTGCAAGAATTTTTTTACTTCGTTGAGATCCGCTGCATTATTGTCAAACTGGACCCCTACGATATGTGGCCTTTCCTTTATGGAAATTGCTTCAATCTGGCACTCGGCAGAAGTTGCAAGAATTGATAAATTTCTTGGTACTGGTTCCATAACAGCTTGGCTGTGCCACTTAAAAAGAGGGAGGCGCGGCGGAATCTTGTTGAAAAGCGGATGGCTTTTGCCTTTATGGGTCAGGTACCCATCAATAAAACCAATGCTTGCGCAATAGTTGTCATCAATCTTTGCGCCAAGGGCCTCGGCGAGCAACTGGTGTCCCAGGCAGATGCCGAGATAAGGGCGGTCGGCTGCAATCCACTCTTTAATTGCTTGTTTTTCTTCTTTTAGAAAGGGGTATTGATCTTCCTGGTTTATATTGAGGGTTCCGCCAAGGACCAGAAGACCGTCGTATGAGGCGAGAGAAGGGATGAGCTGTTTCCAGAGCTTGATTATGTCAAGGCGTATGGTATTTTTCAGAGCAGACTTGATAAGGTGCTTACCAGGGCCTTCCCAGGAAGTATGCTGAAAAACTAAAAACCGTTTAGACATGGTGTTTTTTCGCAGGTAATGTGTTGGTTTCTATCCGAAATTTTTATTTTTAAACCTTTTGCTCATCATACGCAGGTTGTGCAGGGCCTTTTCCCGGATGAATTTTGGAGGGGCTTCATCCGGGAAAAGGTTTGGGGGGAACTCTGTTTGTTAAAAAGCCAAGCTGACGGAAACACCTCCGTAGAGGAAATTGTCGTCACCACCATTGTTGAGCATGCCGTTGGCATCGATGCTGGTAATTTCCATCAGGTCTGATGCCTCACTGCTGAGGGGAAAGACGTATGTCAGCGACGGGGTGACGCTGACGTATTCGTTGACCGGAAAAGTCATGGAAGCGGAAAGCGTTCCATCATGCAGGGCGCTGTATTCTTCTGTGGATGACTGGGCGCCGTTGATGACCTCTCCGTAAGTACTTGCATCATCTGCCTTCAGGTAGCTGATTTGTGCACCAAGGTCCAGACTGACGTTGTCCATGACTGGGAGAGAGTGTGAGACCCCCAGGGTAACGTACCAGCCGGCATAGTTATCATAATCACGATATACAGATAGGGTTGGGGCCAACAGGGTATCCAGAGAAGCGCTCACAAAAATCTCCTGGGAGTCAGTGGCGCCGTCTAATCCATAAAATATATAGCCCGCCGTTACTCCAACAGAGCCAAATGATTTGTCATAGGCCAGAGTAAAATCAGTTTCAGTCCAGTTGCTGGATTCTGATGTTGTGTCGTAGAGATCTGTGTCAAGGTTGCCCCAAAGGTTAGCAGAAAACCCTTTGTAGCCGACGGTCATTGATGGCTGCAGGACCACACTGTCCTTGCTTAATTCAAAGCCGCGCCAGACGTACTTGCTGAGAGCGGCGACAGTCAAGTCGGCGGTTGGCTTCTCTTCTTCAGCGAAAACAACTCCTGTTGTGCTTGCCAAAATGCAGATTCCCAAGGCTGCAGCAGTAACTTTTTTTCTCATTTCCATTTTTTTAATCTCCTAATGTTTTGTTTAAATAAAGGGCAGAGTGAATACTCTGCTCTGTGTTTTTTTTGCGTAAAATTTAACCTTGATTTGTCAGCTGAAAGTCATAAGCGTGGCCGCCATGCTCGGAAATATCTAAGCCGATCATCTCTTCTTCTTCGGAAACGCGCAGGCCGAATACCATGTCGATAACCTTGAAGATAATGAAGGCGGTTCCGAAGGCCCAGACAAATGCCGCTCCAATACCAAGAAGTTGGACGCCAACAACTTTAGTCGAAAACCCTCCCATGGACGGCATGTTGAACAGCCCGGCAGCCAGGGTGCCCCAGGCGCCGCAGACCCCATGTACTGATACCGCACCGACAGGGTCGTCAATGTGCATCCGGTCGATGGCAACGACTGAAAGAACGACAATAACACCAGCAATGGCTCCGATAATAATGGAACTGCCGGGCGTAACGTTTGCACAACCGGCAGTGATTCCTACCAGGCCAGCCAGGGCGCCGTTTAAACTCATGCCGATATCAGGTTTTTTGAACATGAACCATGAAGTGATCATGGCCAGCACGGCCCCTGCGCAGGCAGAAAGGTTCGTGTTGACGAAGATCATGGCAATGCTCTTGTCGGCGGTGGTGGTTGAGCCGGGATTAAATCCGAACCAGCCTAACCAGAGGATGAAAACGCCAAGTGCTGCCAGTGGAATGTTGTGGCCGGGGATAGCTTGAACCTTCCCTGATTTGCTGTATTTGCCAATCCTTGGCCCCAGTACAATGGCGCCGGCAAGTGCTGCCCAGCCGCCGATTGAGTGCACTACAGTTGAACCGGCAAAATCAATAAATCCCTTGGCTTCCAGCCAGCCGCTGCCGTTTAGTAGGCTGCCCCAGGCCCATGAGCCGAAAACTGGGTAAATGAAAGCACAGATGGCAATGCTGTAAAGCAGATAGGAAGCAAATTTTGTCCGTTCAGCCATGGCACCGGAAACAATGGTTGCAGCAGTGGCCGCAAAGACACATTGAAACATCCAGAAAGCAAGAATCCATGGGTCACCATCCGGGGTCCAAGTGTTCAAAAAGAAATCAGTAGTGCCAAACCAGCCGGTTGTCGTTGCACCAAACATGATGCCGAAACCCACTGCCCAGAAAACAATCGAGCCGATGGAGAAATCCATTAGGTTTTTCATCATGATGTTGATAGAGCTTTTGGCGCGGGTAAAACCTGTTTCCACCATGGCGAATCCTGCTTGCATGAAAAAGACCAAGGCTGCGGCGACCAGTGTCCAGAGGTAATTGGCATGATCCTGAACGAGCGCGATGGCATCTGCATTAGATTGAATAGTTGCCGGTTCATCGCTTCCAAAAGCCAGGGCTGGCAGTAAAAATATGGCCAAGAGTGCTAGTATTTTCATTGTATTCTCCTTCATTAGTAAATTGGTTATGGTGAGAGCCTAAACAGCCTCTTTGCCTTTTTCGCCAGTACGGATTCGGCAGACATCTTCGACGGGCAGAATAAATATTTTGCCATCGCCTATTTTTCCGGTTTTAACGCTTTTAACAATTGTCTCGACAACCCGGTCAACCATCTCTTCTTTGATGATGATCTCTATCTTGATTTTAGGGATAAAGTCGACCAGGTATTCAGCACCGCGGTAAATCTCCATGTGGCCCTTTTGTCGGCCAAAGCCCTTGACTTCCGAGATGGTCATTCCGGCGACGTTGATCTCAGACAAAGCCTCTTTGAGTTCGTCCAACTTGAACGGTTTGATAATTGCTTCAATCTTTTTCATAAATTCCTCCATATAATGAAATTGTTAAGTCATGCTTATTGGCAATTGTTAAGTTGGTTTCTGTAAAAGCACTATGTGTGCCAAATGAAAAAAAGTTGTGACTAATTATCATATCTATCTGAAATAAAAGAATTTAATTTTGAGAAATAGTTTTGGGCAGCAAGAAAACCAGGACAGACGAACAGTGAAACATTACAAAAACGTATTCCTTGTTAATTGTCACTATTCAAATATGTAAACAATATCGAGTTAACTGAGAAAAGTTTACATGCATCTACTTGGAAATGCTTGAACGTGCTGTTGGCCGCTAGTAAACGTAAAAAGCAGTGTACAAAAATGCGCAGACATGTATGGGTTTTTAATGGTGGGGCAATTTTTCTGATATGGTATGTTAGGAATGGTCAGTAACTGGAAGCTGGTGATTGCCAATTGAATGTATACGGGGGAATATGAAGCTGCTAATGTTTTACACGCATGAGTGGTGGTTTAAAACGGCATCAAAAACACTTGCTGCAGAGCCGGATGTCGATGCCGAGGCGCAGGTTGATAACGCTGTGGTGGTATTTTTCCATGCCGAGGCTAAGGATGAAGCTGAGTACACTAAGGTTCTGCAAAAATTTATAAAAAACACAAAGTGGCTTGCGGGAAAGTTTGGGACCAGAAATGTTGTGCTTCATTCATTTAACCACCTGAGTATCAGTAAAGCATCACCAGAACTTTCAAAGAAAATGCTAACTGCGGTTATTCGTCGGTTGGAAAATATTAATTATCAGGTAATGGTTACCCCGTTTGGCTATTTTAATGAATTCAGGATGCACGTTGCCGGTGATTCTTTGGCAAAGGTCTATAAGGAATTTTGAATGACTCGGGCGCTGTGCATTTAATCATCGCTGATGACTGGTCAAATCAGTGTCTGTATTGACACTTTCGAATAAAAACTGTATCAGTTCAGACGGTTAGCTCTTATTCGAGCTTGATGCAGAGCGGAAAGAAACTTAAGTACTTAGTGTACTGTCTGCCGTACAGGTCAAAAATAATAAATATTACACAAAATTGTACAGAACGTCGAACGCCGCTCAATGTCACAAATGAACGCTGAACGAAGTTACTGTTAATTAGAAGAGAGCCTTATCCAGTTTTGCAGGGGTGGAGATGACAACAAAGAAAATGAAAGAACAACAAGACCTGCTTCGGGCCATTCCCAAGGTTGATGAGTTTTTGGGGTGGGTTGCCGACGATGGGTATCGTGAAGTTGTGCCTTTATCTGCAACTGCTCCGTTGACGATTATCAAGAAGGTGGTGCGGGAGGTGCTTGCCGACCGTCGTGAGGCTATCCTGCATGGGGACCTTACCGACATAAAGGCCCTTGCAAGAGATTCTCTGCTTGCCCACTTCAGCCGGCTTCTCAGCGAAGAGATGCAGCCAAATTTCCGAGCAGTGATTAATGCGACGGGAGTCGTTGTGCATACAAATTTAGGGCGCTCTCTGCTCCCTGATTCTGCTGTGCGGAGTATAGCAGAAGTTGCCGCCAGCTACTCGAACCTTGAGTTCGATCTTCGGACGGGGAAACGTGGGAGTCGGTACAGTCTTGTTGAGGATATTCTCTGTGACCTTACCGGGGCTGAAGCAGCTCTTGTGGTCAATAATAATGCTGCTGCAGTGCTTTTGGTTCTCGGCACTTTAGCTGCCGGGCGTGAAGTTATCGTTTCACGGGGCCAGTTAGTAGAAATTGGCGGTTCTTTCCGTATCCCTGATGTGATGACCAAAAGTGGTGCAACGCTTGTTGAGGTGGGTGCAACCAACAGAACTCATTTACGCGATTATGAGCAGGCAATTACTTCTCAAACAGCGATGCTCTTAAAGGTCCATACAAGTAATTACCGGATGATTGGTTTTACCTCTGAGGTGCCTCTGGTTGACATGGTTTCTCTTGCTAGGGCACATGGCTTACTCTCTATGGAAGATCTTGGCAGCGGTTGTCTGGTTGATCTGTCTCCTTTTGGCCTGCGTGATGAACCTACGGTGGGTGAAGTTATCAGTGCTGGAGTTGATGTGGTAACCTTTAGCGGCGACAAGCTTTTGGGTGGGCCCCAGGCTGGTCTGGTGGTTGGCAAAGGCGATATTATTGCTCAGATTAAAAAGAACCCTTTGAATCGGGCTTTGCGCATTGACAAATTTACCCTGGCTGGCTTGGAATCAACCCTGCGCTTGTACTATGATCGACAGAGTGTCTGCGAAAAGAATCCTACTTTGGCGATGTTAAGTGCTCCGCTGGAGTTGATTATAAAAAAAGCGCGGCGTCTGCTCAGACAGATCAAAGAGGCACTTGCTGAGCAATGTTATGTGTATCTGCTCAATACCCACTCAAAAGTTGGCGGAGGTGCAATGCCAGAGCAGGATCTTCCAACTAAGGCTGTAGCCCTGAAACCGTTTACGATGACTGTGAATGAGCTTGAAGGTGGGCTCCGGCAACTGGCGCTTCCTGTTATCGGAAGAATTGAAAACGACCAGTTTGTTTTGGATATGCGTACTGTTTCAGATCGAGAGGTTCCATTGCTGGCCCAATGTTTAAAAGATTTTTTTCTCTCCTAGCAGTTAATTGCCAGAGGACCCGACTATGTCATTTCCGTTTGTTGTACATGAAGAAAAATTGACCAGGTGTGATTTTATCAGCTTTGAACTGCAGTTCCTGAGCTCAGCCCTGGAATTGCTGCCATGTACTGCTGTCCATTTTCTTCCGGTGGCTGATGAAAAAGATGATAAGAATTTAAACGAAAATCAGGAGTATCCTGAAGTTTGGAAGCTTGGACAGAAAATGGTAAAAAGTCAGCTCCAGCCGGTGGTCGATCCGGAGAAGGATTTATTGTTTCTGCCTATCTGGAATAGCCTGACGGATTTGGCAGCTGTGGCGGTGTTTTCGGCAGGGCGTAAAGGGTTGTACGGTGATTTTTCTGCCGAGTGGCTGATGGAGCGCAGTCGTCTGCTTTCCAGGGAATACCGACTGATTAAGCACTGGGCCTATGATTCGGTTTCCGGCCTGTTGAATGGTTCGCACCTGCGCAGTGAACTGGATGTGCTTGCTAGGGGCTCCAGTCTTGATACGCAGTCACCTTCTGGTGAAGAAACAGAGGACACCTGGCATCTTTTTTTAGTCGAAGTAGGTTTTCGATCATCTGATGCTGCGCAAACAGTCCAAGCTATCAGTAAGATTGGCGCCTATCTTGATTCGCTGGTCGGTGACGCTTCTGTGTATCATCTTGGCGTTGGTGTATTTGGCCTTCTTTGGACCTGTAAAGATGCTATGGATATCCCCAAATTTGGTTATGCGCTCCTGCGTAAGCTGAAACGGCAGAAAATCTCTAAGGTCCATATCGGGGTTGCACCACTGACTGTCGACACAACCAGTTCTGATACCTCCTGCAGCAATGCCGACAAGGTTCTGTCTGATGCATGGGGGGCTCTTTCAAAAGCCCGTGAGCGTGGAATATATGCCATGTGCTCAGCGGCTGACCTGAACCAGAAAGATCATCCCTTTGCGCCGCTGTCACCGGAAATTCAAAATGTCTTAAAAAAATCCTGGCGGGGATTGAATCAATTTTCGGTGGCGGTTATCGAACAGGATATCATTCATGGCCAGCAGTTTCCCCTACGGATAAAAGCCTTGGTTGGGGAGGCGGGACAAGTTGTGGATTTTGATACCGGGAAGATACTTGTATTGCTCAATGGTGTCGACGATGAACGGTCAGGAACGTGGGCCACTTCACTGCAGAAAAAGATTGCAGCGCTTGGAGTTGGAAGTTTTTCAATCGGTATTGCCTCCTATCCCTGCCCGGGATTTCATAAGGGCGACATCCCAGTTAATGCAGTCAAGGCCTTGATTCACACACATTTTTTCGGTCCGGGAACTACAACTAAGTTTTCCGGTGTCACTCTTAATATCAGCGGTGATTACTATTATAATGCGGGTGATATTGTTAAGGCTGTTAAAGAATACAGTCTGGGATTAAACCTGGATCCTGAAAACAGTAATTTACTTAATAGTCTTGGGGTGATATACGCGCAACTGAACCAGCATAAAAAAGCCATGTCTCTGTTTGAGCGAGCAATTGCAATTAATCCAAAAGATTTTATGGCATTGGTAAATCTTGGTTTCGTCCTTCAGGCCCTGGGAAATACGGATGAGGCGGAGCGCAGTTTTGAAAAGGCAAATAAAATTGACAGTTCTTATTTTGATGTACTTCTGCAGTTAGGCCAGTTGTACTGTCAGAAAGGCAGGTATCGAAAAGCTGTCAAGGTGCTGCAAAGAGCTGAAAAATCATTTTCTACTAAAAACACAGCTTCAGATAAAAAACCCTGGGAACGCTGTGAGTCGTGGCTGCATACAGAAAATAACCTGGGCCATGGTTTGGTGTACAGGTATCTCGGTGAGGCCTTTAAAGCCATAGGCCATAACACTGAGGCTATAACCTATCTTCAACGGGCTGTGGGATATAACAGTCGTGATGCTGAGGCCCTGAGCCTGTTGGCGGAATTGTATGCGGAAGAAAAACAGGGCAGTGATATTGCACTCACCTTATGTGATCAGGCCATTGACATCGATGGGAGTCGGGACATGTACTGGTTTCGTAAGGGAGTTATCCTGCATGCCTCTAAAAAATATACTCAAGCACGGGCCGTCTTGACCCGTTGCCTTGAACTTAACAAAAAAAATATAGAAGCCTTGCTGCTTCTGGCAAAAAATTATCAAAAAGAAAAAAATATCCATCAGGCCCGCAGACTTTATTCAAAAGTCCTGAAGCTTGACGGCACCAATAAAAAAGCGGCAAATGCTTTGAAAAAACTTATTCGCTAAAGAGGGAAGAATGCCTAAACCCAACAACATTGCATCATCTACGGAAAAGCAGCAGTACTGGCTTGATAATTTTAATGTCGGTGATTCGTGGAGGCTGTTTAAAATCATGTCGGAGTTTGTCGATGGTTTTGATACGCTTTCGGAGATTAACAGTCCCGCTGTATCAATTTTTGGTTCTGCCAGAACGAAGGATCCTACACACAAGTATTACCAGTTGACGGAGGCTATTGCCGGCGGCTTGGCGGAAGCGGGATATGCCATTATTACCGGGGGAGGTCCGGGGATTATGGAAGCTGCCAATAAAGGGGCTGCTGAAGCCGGTGGGGTATCTGTTGGCTTAAATATCAGCCTGCCATTCGAACAGGAACCTAACCCATATACGAATATCCCGCTAAGCTTTAAGTATTTTTTTGTCAGAAAAGTCATGTTTATCAAATATGCCATGGCATTCATCGGCATGCCTGGAGGTTTTGGAACACTGGATGAACTGTTTGAGGCGGTCACTTTGATTCAGACCAGGCGCATCAAAAGCTTTCCGATTATTCTTGTCGGTACGGATTACTGGTCAGGAATGGTGGAGTGGGTAAAAGATACAATGTTGTCTTCAGGAAATATTAGTGAAGGAGATATGTTTTATTTTAATGTGCTTGATGATCCGCTTGAAGTTGTTAATACGATTAAAAGAACGGTCATTATTTAGCCTGAATCCTTCATGAGAATTTTTGAAACTTTACAATAATACTCTGCAGGTATTGTTCCTTTATGGAATTATTTTCTTTGAAAAAAACAGATAAGCAATATTTTCTTCGAGAAAATAATCCCTAAGTCACTAACATCGTGCTGCTTTGAGCTTTCTCTTTCTGATTCGAAGGGATTTAGGGGTTACCTCGACAAGCTCATCGTCATTAATATAGGCGATGTAATCCTCTAATGACATTTTGACGGGAGGGGTAAGGACCACGGCCTCATCTGAACCGGAAGCACGCATGTTAGTCAGTTTTTTCCCCTTGGCAGGATTGACAACCAGGTCGCTTGGGCGGCAGTGCTCGCCAATGATTTGACCCTCATAAACATCCTCTCCCGGTCCTAGAAAGATTTTTCCACGTTCCTGAAGATTGAACAGGGCAAAGGCGACCGTTGTGCAGGTTTCTTTCACGATAAGCGCCCCGTTAACACGGTTGATGATGTCGCCGGCATAGGGGCCATATTCAGCAAACACATAGTTCATGATGCCCATGCCTTTGGTATCGGTCATAAATTGCGAACGAAAGCCCAGCAGTCCTCGGGTCGGTATCTTATATACCAGTCGGGTCACTTGGTTTTCGGTATTCATCTCAAGCATTTGTCCTTTGACTTTCCCGAGTTTTTCGATAACAGTGCCTTGAAACTCCTCATCCACGTCAATGGTGAGTTCTTCGTAAGGCTCATGTTTCTGGCCGTTAATCTCTTTTATGATAACCTGGGGCCTGGTGACTTGAAATTCATACCCTTCCCGGCGCATCTTCTCAATTAGAATAGAAAGATGTAATTCACCACGGCCTGCGACTTCGTAGCCAACAGCATCTTCAAGCGGCGAAAATTGAAGAGCGACATCGGCAAGGGCCTCCTTGCGAAGCCGCTCTTCAATATGCCGTGATGTTACAAATTTCCCTTCACGGCCTGCAAAAGGAGAGTCGTTCGGAATAAAGTTCATAACCAGGGTCGGTGGATCAATCTCAATAATTGGCAGTGGTTGAGGGTCGTCCGGGTCAGTAAAGGTAACGCCGACAGTGACGTCATCAAGTCCGGCAACCGCGACAATCTCACCGACATTAGCCTTACTGGTGGGTATCTTTTCGTTGCTGGAAAAACGGAAAATTTTGGATATTCGGGCATTGGCAATTGAACCATCCCTTTTGACAACCGCGACATCTTTATTGATTTCCAGGGTACCGTTTACGACCTTGCCGATTCCCAAGCGGCCAAGGTAGGGAGAGTAGTCAATAGTGTTGACCTGCATCTGGAGCGGAGCGAGACTGTCCCCGGATGGTGGGGGGATAAAATCAACAATTTTCTCTGAAACAGGTCTCATGTCCGTATTTTTGTCATCTAATTCAAAAAGGGCGTACCCCTCTTTAGAGGAGGCATAAACGACAGGAAAATCTAATAAGTGGTCGGGGGCCTGCAGCTTAACGAAAAGGTCGAAGACCTGATCAACAGCCCAATCACAGCGGGCAGCAGGTTTATCGATTTTGTTGATCACGACAATAATTGGTAGTGATGCAGCCAGTGCTTTTTTGAGTACGAAATAGGTTTGCGGCATTGGACCCTCCTGGGCATCAACCAGGAGTAAGGCACCGTCCGCCATCCTTAAAACGCGTTCAACCTGACCACCGAAATCAGCATGGCCCGGGGTATCGATGATATTGATGCAATAATCATTATAGGTATACGAACCGTTTTTGGAAGAGATGGTGATTCCTCTTTCCCGCTCTAAGTCCATTGAGTCCATTAAACGTTCGGAGACGGTCTCGTTCTCGCGGTACATTCCGCTCTGCTTAAACAGTTGGTCTACTAAAGTTGTTTTGCCGTGGTCAACATGGGCAATGATGGCCACGTTACGAATTTTGTTCTGGTCCATTTTCTTTTGTCTGAGTGGGTTGGTAAAACGTCTGGGTAGGACATTTAATGTGGGTAAAAACGGCGTAAAGTAATTGAAATCGTAAAAATAAGCAAGATAATGTTGTTGTTTTTTCCAGAATTTAACAGCAGCTACTGATAAATTCAGTCTAGGCTGCTGAGGTGGTGATGGCACGGGTATTTGGGAAAACCGGCGAATTGAAAAAATATATGGAAAGTGGAAACTGAATTCACCCTTGGTCAAGGTTTTGACTGGACAAGGCGCCGGTTTCGACTAAAATGCGGCTACAATGCAGTAGCCGGCAATTTCTCGTTCTTTTGCCTGAGTTGCCAGGGCTTTAGTTTAAATCACTCTCCTTAATAAAACCTTCCTGGATGAGAAGTTCACCTATACGGGCAGGCCCCTCCATGGTAAGGTCTTTGGAGGATAATGAGGCGACTGGTGTGCTGGTGGTCTTATCGTCCATAAGAAAAAAATAGATTGAATTGTCTTAAACTGGGATAAGCCCCTTAGTAATTCAATTTGATGTCCTTTTATTTATAGCATAGAATAGTTTACATAGATGAGAGGAAGAATGACAAGCAAATTTTTTCAAAGATCTGGCTACCTGTAGCTCACTTTCGTTGCTGACCTTGTCCCATCCGGCTTTGCTGGGCGAATGTGTTGGCCCGCTTTGTTGGTCCTTTGGTATTGTTGCGTAGTGTTGGGCGACAATATGTGAAAGCCATGTAATTTAGGCGTTGTGGTTTACTCTGTTTTTATTGTTTTCTGTGGATAAACAACCCTTAAGGAGAAGGTTGTGATGCTTGATAAACTTGTGATCGCTCTGGTTGGCTTGCCGGCTAGGGGAAAATCAACAATGGCGCGTAAAATTGCCCGGACTATTGAACTTGATGATGTCATGGTGCAGGTTTTTAACAACGGAGAGTTGCGCCGGGCTCTTTCTGGAGAAAATACCTCTTCCCCTGAATTTTTTTCCCCTGACAATGAAACAGGCGTCGGCATGCGTGATAAGTACGCCCTTCTAAACCTGGAGAAGGCCCGAGAGTTTCTTCTTGAAGCTGGAAAGGTTGCTATTATTGACGCCAGCAATGTTACCCGAAAGCGTCGGAAATTGATTGAAGAGATGTTCCGGGATGTTCCTGTCTTGTTTGTTGAATGTGTGAATGCTGACGAGGAGGCACTTGAAGCGAATCTGGAGCGGAAGGGCCTGCTCAAGGAATTTCGTCATCTTTCCCCGCCGGTAGCGCTGGATTGGTTTACCAGGCGCATCGGTTTCTATGAAAGGGCATATGAACCGCTGCAAGGAGAAAGAAATCATGTCTTGGTCGATTCTTTTGAGGCCTGTATCCTGCAGGAGCATCTAACTGATCTTATTCCCTATTACGACCGGATACGGGATATTATAACCACTCGTATTGTCAGGAATCTTTTTCTTTTGCGCCATGGAGAGACCTTCTTCAATGTTGAAGACCGGATCGGAGGAGATGCTGGGCTGACGGAAAAGGGCCAGGCACAGGCAGAAGCCTTGGCCCGCTATTTTAGGCCGTGGCGGATTCCGATTATTTTTACCAGTAATCATCTGAGAACGCAGCAAACCGCACGCCCTATTGCCGAAAAACAGGAGCACTCCTCAATCATAAGCCTGCCTGAATTTAATGAAATTGACGCTGGTGTATGTGAAGGGATGACCTATCAGGAAATAAAAAAGGAAATGCCTGCTGTGGCAGTGGCCAGGAATCGGGACAAATATAATTATGTATATCCTGAAGGTGAGGGGTACGCATCAATGGAAAAAAGGGTTCACAGGGGGGTGCAGAAGGTTTTCTATCTGAATAATCTTGACGATAATATCATGATTGTTGGGCATCAGGCAGTCAACCGGATGATTCTTTCCTCTTTTGTTTTTCGTCCCAAGGAAGAAGTTCCGTTTATCTATATGCCCCAGGATCGCTATTACCATATCCAGGTTGATCCCTATAAAAGAATATCAGAACTCATGCCTTATATCAATAATCGAAGATAATTTTGCCGTCAGACTTCTTCGATAACGACTTGACCAAGCAGAGTCAGGAAATCTTCCTGACGGCAGACAGCTGTCCCGGTCTGAAGAATAGTGGCTGTGCCTGAAGCCACTGAACATCTGAGTGCCTCCTTGAGATCGCCCCTGGTAGTCATCCCGTAAATGAAGCCTGCTATTGCTGAGTCACCGGCGCCGATGGTGTTTTTAACAGTGACTTCGGGGGGACGGGCCTGGTACTGACCTTGGTCGCAAACCATCAGCATGCCGCAGCAGCCCATGGAGACAAGAATAATCTCAGGACCGCCATCGCTACGCATATCGGTGGCTACTGCGACTATAGAGTCGAGAGTGTCGAGTTGTTGACCGGAAATGCGGCTGAGTTCATGGATGTTAGGTTTTATTATTGTCGGGCATTCATGCAAACCGATCCGCAAGGCTTCACCGTCTGTATCAAGGACAACTTTTGCTCCTTTGTGCTTAGAAATTTCGATGATTTTTCGATAGATTTCCGGGTTGATCCCACCTGGGAGACTACCACTGATAATGACGTACTCAGGCTGCTCAAAATCTTCCACCTTATGGATCATGTGCATGAGTTCATAACCGGTAATTTCAGGCCCTTTGGCATTGTACAGGGTCTGGCTGCCGCTGGTCATGTCAGTAATAATAATATTGGTCCTGGTTTTTCCGGAAATTCTCACAAAGTCACAGGCAACCCCTTCGTTAATCAGCATTCCTTCAAGTTCTTCACCGGCAAAACCGCCGACAAAACCAAGAGCCTTATTGGTAACACCGAAACTGGTAAGCACTTTAGAGACATCAATGCCTTTGCCGCCTGCATACATTTGTTCGTCTTCTATGCGGTTACAATCATCCGGCGTCGTTTTGTTGACCCGTATAGTACGGTCCAGGGCCGGGTTTAAGGTGATGGTATAGATCATAAATGCAGTCCCGATGGTGTGTGGAGGCCTGTGAGTGAACTGTTACGTAAAATGATTGCTTCTCCAGTCAGATATCAGGCTGAGGTATTGCGGATTTTCTTGTATAATTTCTTGAAATTAGGAACTTTGTTTTTCCAAAGAGTCAAATAATTGTCTAAAAATCGCTGCATTTGGAAGCCCATGGTGAACATGGCATATTGCTCTATCTGTTTGTCCAACCATACATCTTTATTATTGTAAAAAACATTGACAACTTCGCTTAGCTTGTCTCTTAGAGCTTCGGCATAAATTTGCCTGGTGCCGCCGCCGAAATAGTGTTTCTGTTTTACTGTCGGGCCGAAACCAAACGAGGGATCACTGATGCCGAAATACTCATTGGCCAGGTGATTGTATTCGGCAAAAAAGCCATCGTAGGTATGCATAATCAGACGCAAGGGGCCTTTCATCGGACTCGTTCCCGAAGCTTCCCAGCCAACGACTGGATTGGCAACGGATAAATCAAAATTTGAGAACTTTCTGCCGTCAGCCATATCATAATCCTGCTTATAGAGGATCATAACTTTTTTATCGGTTAATTCGGCGATAACCCTTGATCTGTGCAGAATCTTATCAACGAATCCTTGGGCTTCCATATCCTTGGCATGTGCTTTTCCTGCCATGACAATAACAATGCGTTTATTTGTATTTCGCAGCTTCTGGGCGATATTGACAAATTCTTTCACCACAACGTTTGAAACTATCAGAGAGTTCTGTTTGTAGCCTTTCGCCCTTCTGGCGAACACTATGGTGAGCACATTGGCAACATCAGCCATTTGTGAAACTTTGATTAAATTACTCGATCGGAAGCCATTCTTGATTATCAGCTCATTAATGAATGGAATAATTTCGGCTTTAGCTGCCAGTTGGTACGAACTGATCAACTCTCTGAAAGTCTGGTGTTTTTTCAGCTGTAAAAATTTAAAACCATTCATATAACTCTCGGCACTATCGCCCACGACGGGATTCATCACTCTCTGCACTTTCGTAGCTGGTCCCCACCAGGTATCAGAATGAATAGCATTTGTTACATTGCTTAATTTAAACTGTTCCTTTGGAAAGACATCTTCTTTGGTAACCTGATGGTGGATCTGGGCGACAGAGTTGATCGAACTTGCCATAAAAGCGGCTAAATCGGCCATGGAAATGCCGTGCATCTCATAATCTCCGTGCATGCCCTGTACTACTCGTAAACACCGAAATCCTCTGAAATTTCTGAACGGTTGTTTTGTGCTCAGAAACGGATTGCTCAACATAAAAATTACATTCAAATCCTTCTGGTTTAAAACACGCCGGACATGGGCCTGTTCTTCATAGGTGTCAAACGCGGAAGAATCAATAGTGTGAGTGACAAAACTGGTTATTGCCCTTACTTCATCAAGAGCTTTGGTTATTTTTTTCAGATCTTTTTTTACAGTGGTATTGATTTTTGATTCATCACTAACGTTTACTCCCATTGCTTCCAGTTTTTTTCGCATTAAAATTATTGGGAGCAGAGCAGCATGTCCTTCGTTTAAATTGACAATAGGAACATTAAAAATATTCATGAAATATTCTGAAATAAATGCCAGCGAGTACTGCGATGCCAATTTTAAATCGCCGTCAGGGTATAATTGCTCTGTAACATTTCTGGCTTGATAGGATTTGCCCACCCGTGTTGTGTTGAAATAGAGTATGGGATTGATCCAGCCAGTTTTTCCAAAGTGGCCATAAACAAGAATGTTTGCTTTGATTTCTCCGAAATAATGGTGTTTTTCTTGAGCTGCGGGCACCCTGATTTCAAAGGGGGCTTCTAACTCACTTTTTTTCCATTTAGTTTTATCTCCCAGCATGACCATATTACGATTGCTCAGCATGAATATTTCCGGATGCTTTCTAATGCTCCACTCATCGGGTAAGGCGTACTGGGCAATACTGATAAAATTTATTTTCTGAGCGCCATAACCATTTTCTGATCCAATGGCGATTGTCACTTCCGGAACTTCCTGATCAGCAAACTCTTTATGTTTGTCTCCGGCCAATACGCCTAAGCCGCCACTGTATGTTTTTATGTCATTTTTTATGCCAATTTCAGAAGTGACTTCCATGATGACTGGGATTTTTCTGCTATTCAAAAAACGCAAAAACTTCAAAGTTGCTTCGGATTTCTTGTAGCCCAATTTGTTAATTAAATCAGTATCTTCTGAGGTAATCGCCAACTCGAATTCTGATTGCAATGTCAAATTGGATTTTTTCAATTGGTTGAGTTCTTTTACATCATTTTTTGATAGTTGTTTCAAAAGAGCGTTGCGGTATTTTCTGGAAATTCCCGGTTCTACAGAAAAGTGTTTGCGTAAATTAGCCTGGACTTCTTTGCTGTATATTTCCAGGCCTTTATTTTTCCCTGAATTAACAACATAATGCTCATCTGCCGTAACAATTTTAATCATTTCAGCAAGTTGTTTTTCGGTTGGCGTATTTATTTTATGTAATTCCCCTGAAACCTGACTCAGCTTTTCGACTTCTTTTTGCCTTTTCTGGGCAGATTTTACGACGTGGAAGTCTACTGAAAAGCTGTTATGTGGAGTGTTTGATTTTTTTGATGTGTTTTTTAGCATAGTACTTCGTTATAACCGTTTATTTATAATTAGGTAAAGGTCAAGAATCGTACACAACATCTACGCTTCTCAATCAAAAAATTCTAGCTTGAATTCGCTTCATTCTGTTTAAAGGGTGTGGCAGCCTAGAGGACATTAGATTTGTGTCAAAAAGTAAACTTATGTTGTTCGCTTTTTGAAAAGATGCCTTAAAGTGAGTTGGATAGATCCATGATAATTATCAAAGTTGTTTTACCACTAATATGAGCTCAGTAACATTGTAGAATTCTGTGAAGCCTCGTTATGAAATTGATACTTTCTTTATATCAGAATACACCAAGAACTTGAAAATTAAATTATAAAATTTAACAAAAATCTCATCCGAGTTATCACTTGACAATACTTATCATAACATTCGATAATCAAACGATAGAGAATGAAAAATCAATCATTTTTAAAAATCCTCTGTTTGCTGCTATAAAAATTTTTGTTTATGCAGCGGCCGTAAATTAGAAAAATACCCAGTGAGGGTATGGTCTTTCCTGGAAACTGAAAAATGAGTGATACGACGTCTAAAGGCAAGAGTGCTTCGGAGCTTTTTCCCGGGTTATTACAAAAAAAACCGATCCCCAGGCAGGCAGAAACAGCTCAATCCGGAGAGCAGCCGGCTGGAAGTGACGCAAAATCTGATGTCCCTTCTCAAACAGGGAATCAGCCGGTTCAACCGCAGCCACCGGATATTTCCTGGCTGAAAAGCGGCAAACTCAGAGAAAAGGCTAAAGTTTCCAGTACCCCGATAGTTATAGTTCTTGTACAAGATGAAAAGATCAAGACCCTGATCACTGACGCGATGCAAGAGTTTGATTATCAGGTTGAGTATTATGGATCAGCTGAAGAAGTTATTGCGAGGACTCGCCATGTGACGCCTGCCATTATCATTAATCATGCCGACAGCGCTGAGAGCCCCATTGAGGAGTCGGCCTTTCATGAGTATATGAATTGGCTCCCCATGGCCCAACGACGTAATATTGTTTATGTCCTTATCGCAGCCCAGTTCAGAACGCTCTATGACCTTCATGCTCTCAGCTACAGCGCCAACATTGTTGTCAATGATCAGGATGTGAAGCATCTCGCTGTCATCATTCGCAAAGGGGTATATGACTATAATAGCCTCTTTGGTCCGTTTACTGAAGCACTTCACCTTCATGCGAAGTAGAGGAGCTTCCCGATTATCAGGAGTTAAGTCAGACTGGAAAAAGATCTTCAGTAATATCTGCAAATATATTCATTTTCTTAATGTCCCATTTCTCAGGGTCCTCATACATAGCCACCTTGTCTTCTGTATAAAACAGATCAACATCGTGAACCGGTAGCGCTACGCCTTTCACTGTATCATGGAATATCCGGACAACAGGCTTTTCACTCTCTTCTGTAGATCCAACCACCACTCCTATCCGGCCACTTTCAAGTTTTACGCAGGTGCCGATAGGGTAGACTCCGATACTGCGGATAAATTCATAGGTTAGTTCTTTGTTGAAATGATTTTCGCTCCATTCATAAAGCTTTCTTAAACCCTCGATCCGGTCGATGCCGTTTTTATAGCAGCGATCAGAGGTGAGGGCATCATAGACATCTGCGAGTGCACAGAGTTGGGAGCCATAACTTATTTCATCGCCTTTAAGACCGTCCGGATAGCCAGTGCCGTCATATCGTTCATGATGATGCAGAGCCATATCATGCGCTTCATCCGGCAATCCCTTTGAATGTTTTAAGACCTCGGCCGAATAAAGGCTGTGTCTTTTCATTTCAGCAAATTCATCCTCCGTGAGTTTGCCTGGTTTGTTGAGGATTGCGAGAGGGATTTTCGTTTTGCCGATATCATGAAATAATGCCCCAATGGCAAGCGCCATGGTCCTGTCGTGGGAAATCTTATTACTGCTGCAGAAATTTAAAATGTAGGCCCCCACACTGATGGAATGCATCATCGTGTACTCGTCTTTCTTCCTGATTCGTGTCAGGAGCACCAGGGCGTCCTTATTCCTGGAAATTGACTGATTCATCTGGTCAATGAGTTGATACGACTCCTTTGTTTCCAGAGGCGCGCCCTTTTTGACCTGATGCATTACATTTTCAAGAACAGATATAGCACGGGATTTAATATTTTTGGCAAGTGTAATCTCTTCACGCAAAATAGCGCTGCGTTGGGATTTCGGCTGTGCTTTTGCCAGTTTCTGAAGAGCGTTGTCTGTTTGGCGATTGATTTCCTGTTTAGGCTGTGCCTTTGCTACATCGAGTCCTTTATCTGTATCGATGTAGACTTCTTTTATGCCCCAGGAATTTAGAATTCCAATGATTTTATCATCTTTAATAAGGGCAGGTTCCATAATGAGATTATGGGTTGCCACGCTGCAATTGAAATCATGAACAAAAATTCCTGGCCGAAGTTGATGGATGGTAATTTTTTTGATCATAATGCTCTTAAACCATCTTCGAAAAATACACGTGAATTATCACTCATAGCGACCAGTTGAACCTTTCCTGCACTAAGTTGTGAGCTACCATTCAGAAGAAAAAGAGTTTCCTGGCCAACGACATCTATACATTATCAGATAGTCAGCAAGACATCTAGAGATAATATCTCATGAACAATATCGTAGAATTATTACAATACGCTGTAATAATTGAATTTTGCCTATCTTACAGTGGTTTTCAGGGGGCAGCAATTGCGTGTGTACCTCAAAATATTTTACTCTTTTCCTATTGATCTTTTTTTAGCCGCAGCGGCTTTTTGCGGAATCCGTCAAAAAAATGCCTGATAGCCAGTATCGGGTGTTTATAGAGCATGCGAGGGCCGGAATATTTCATTACTTTACGCACCATTTCACGCTGGTTTGGTTTATAGCAGTGAATTGGGCAGTTGCCGCAGGTTGTTTTGTTCTCCTGGAATGGACATTTGTTGAGTCGCAGTCGGGCATAGTCTAATAACTGTTGGCAGGAACTGCAAAGTTTCCTACTGCTGTTGTGATGATCATGGCAGTAAACTTTTATCATAAACGTAATTGTTTTTTGCTCCCGCCTCATGCGGAGATGTGTGTTTGACATTTTCTTTCAACTCCGTTTTAGTCTGCATATTCTATGAATATTTTTAAAAAACTAACTTTAAGACTAAAATACAGCGGGGGAAGCTTCTTTTCGTTGATCTAAGTCAAGCGCCGATATTAACGTGATACTAATCGGCATTCGGTATTTTGTTGCGCAGGGTTTTAAGTTTACCCCGGTGTGTCTTGCCATCGACCCGCTTTCTCTGAGAAGATTTGCTTGGTTTTGATTCCCGCCGTTTTTTTTTTGTCACTGCCACGCTTCTAATGATCTCTTGAAGACGAAGTAGGGCATCAGCCTTGTTTTTTTCTTGAGAGCGAAACTGTTGCGCCTTAATGACAATTATTCCGTCGATAGTAATTCTTCGATCTGACAATAGCGCAAGTCGAGATTTATAGAATTCCGGCAGAGAAGATTTGTTAATATCAAATCTCAGGTGTATTGCCGTTGACACTTTATTGACATTTTGACCGCCAGCCCCTTGGGAACGAATGGCTGTCAGTACAATTTCATGGTCTGGAATCGAGACATTCTGGGATATTTTCAACATCAGGCAAGGGTTAGTGGTCTGGTTAATACGGTGTGATATTTACTGTTGGTGCTCTTGCGCAATATCTATGGGTTTCAAGAGCAGACTATGGTCTGGGGCATCATTTGACGCCATAAATGCGTTTAATTTATCCAGGAGGTCCTGGCTAGGGCTAAATTCAGGATGATGCAGGAGGGATCTTTTCAGGTGCGCAATGGCAAGGGGATACTCTTTCATCTCAACAAACAGTATTGCACAGTTGTAATTAATAACACTACTGGTTGGTGATATTTGCAAAGCAGCATTGTAATATGTGCGAGATTTCTCGAGTTCACCTTTCTCTCTGGCCATTAAACCAAATTGATTAAAAACTTTTAACTCCCTCTCTTTTGTATCATAAATTTTGTTAAGGATGTCTTCAGCTTCATCGAGGAAATCGTAGTCAAAACAAACTTTGGCAATTTCTTCCACTTTCTCAGCATTGTCACCAATCATAACAGCGGCTTCTCTCAAATACGTTTTACTTGCCTCGTGGTCGCCAATCTCATAATAGCATTTGGCGAGAGTGATGGTCCTGTCTGCATTGGCAGGGGAAGATTCAACCGCCTGTCTCAAGGCGCTGGCGGCAGCCACATAGTTTTTCTTTTGATGTGAATTCGTGATAAACCATCAAAGGCCCGGACGTACAGGCTGTTGCTTCGATCATCGCATTTCTGGTAATTTTCCAGAGCCATATCATACTGATCAAACTCTTCGAGAATTTGGCCCATATAAAAATAGGGTGTTGTCTGGTGGCTGTTCAGCGCATTGGCCTCCTGAAACGCCATTAAGGCCTCGTTTGTGTTCCCTTTGCGGAGCTCGGCTTTTGCGCTATAAAGGGCACTGTAATAAGCATCGGGAGCGTAACGATCTTTAAGGATTTTGTTGACGTGCTTTGCCAGGGTGTCTGTCGTCAGCGGTTTGACAATATAGGCATCAATTTCTTCTTCTGTGGAATACATGATGCGGCTTTGCCGCGACTCCGAACTGATCACAATAAAAGGCGTATTCCAGTATGCATCAGATGCCCTTATTTTTGTTAAAAGCTCAAGGCCATTCATGATGGGCATGGCTAACTCAGAGAGAATAATATCAATTTTATGTGAGGAAAGAACCTCCCAGGCATTTTGGCCGTCATACGCAGTATAAACGTTGGTGTAGCCGATGTTCCTGAGGGAAGAAACAATGATTTTCTGCATGGCCATGTTGGCTTCTGCAACCAGAAAATTAAATGACTTGTCGAGGAATTTTCTTTTCATAACAGATGTAGCTCAAAAGGCTCCTGAAATGAAACAGGGAGGACTACAGATCGAAGGACAGACGGGATAAAACCCTGAAGATGGACCCGGGGAAAAAGGTGAAAAAAGCCACGAGGCAATGTCTATTATTGGTTTTGGGATTTTGCTACGGGCTTCGTTTCACTGTCTGCCTTTGCCGTCTGGCTGTCATTTTTTACAAGGCGCAAGTCTTTTTCATCAACTTTAACTTCGCCATTCAAGGCCGCGCCTTTTTCGACAGAAAGATTGACCGTAGTGACATTGCCATCGATTCGACAGCCCTTTATCACGTTCATATTGCGTGATTTGATGTTTCCGTTAAGTGTTCCTTGCAGGGAACATGTGTCGGTTTCAATATTGCCGTTGACTTCGCCGGTCTCACCAAGGATGAGATATTCTCCCTGAATATTGCCTTTTACCTGACCATCAAGTCTGAGTTTGCCTGTAAAGGTCACATCACCGACGATACTCATGTCATTGCCGATAATGCTGCTGATCGCGATCTTTTCAGCCTGACTGTGTTGATTGTCTGTGGGAGTATTTTTTTTAAATAAACTCATTAGGCGTCCTCTATGGGTGGTAGCGTGTCATATCACACATGTTGGGTAAAAATAATGCCCTAACCGGCAGATACCTTTCGCGCAATTCTAACATAATTAAGTGGATTCACGGATTTGTCGCGATAGATTATTTCATAATGGAGATGTGCCCCGGTGCTTCGACCCGTATTGCCAACCAGGCCGATTGTTTGGCCGCGTTTAACTTTTTCGCCCTGTGAAACTAAACTTTTCTGCATATGAAAATAACGAGTTTTGAAATTGTTGGAATGCTTAATGACGATATAGTTGCCAAAACCATTGCTATATCCCCGTTCTGCTACAACTCCGTCGGCAGTTGAAACAATTTTAGAGCCTGGTTTCTGACGGATGTCTAAGCCGGCATGAAATGAAGCCTTGCCGTTGATAGGATCAATTCTACGTCCATACTTCGAGGTTATTTCCCCCCAGACCGGGGGCCCCAAAGGGAGTGTCTTGATTGTTTCTACATAATTGTCAACAGTAAAGGTCAAGTCGTCCAGACTATTTTCAGTAAGAGGAATAAAAGGACCACCACTGTTTGTTGTTCCTTCTTTACTCTGCATCTTAATGCCAACTGTTTTAAGGATTGACTCAATAATTTTACTTCTGCTTTTTAATTCTGTTAATGCCTGGTTAAGCAGGGTTTCTTTTTCCTCATTCTTTTCCTGCAGGATGTCTAAGGTGTTCTGTAATTGCAGTTCTTTTTCGGCAACTTGCTTCGTAATACGACCTTCAAATTCACTGTTCCATGCCTTGGCGGCTTTGAGTTCTTTCTGGGTATTGGCAAGTGCTGACTTAAGACGGACATTCTCAGTCGTAAACATGAGCCCGAAGACCCCGAAAAACAACAAAACAATGGCAGAAACAGTTGATAGAATTAGCCCTGTTCTGACATTTTTTCGTGATACCGAAAATGATTTTGTCTGTTTCCTTTCACCAGAAAGGACAATGTACAAATTGTTTTCCATGCTCGCCTGTTCGTTACCTGCGCGGTATTTTAATAAGTTAACAATGTATAGTATGTAGGGCTGTTAATTTCTTCGGTTGTTTACAGACTGAAGTTTAGCAAAATAAATACCAACACACACAGTATTATGATTATGGTTGAAAAAAAGCGAAAAAGTCAATGAAAAAAATTAACCAATTCTATGGGTTTTATCTCGGCTTTGCTGGGCAATCCACAAATGTATCAGACTTTTTTTAATACGTTCATCGCTGATGCTGTTGACAGTTGCTTCAAATTTTTGAAGTTGAGCAGCATCAACAGGCACTGTCTGCGATCTTGGTGTAAGTTCAGGCACGGGGTGTGAAACTTTATTGAAGCTTGTGGCCAGCTTGAATTTGATTGCCTTTATTTGGGGCACAGCATCTAAATTTTTTTCAGAACGTTTATGTAACTGACTAAGCTTACGGTTGATCTGGTCCAGCAAGGCCTGTTTTTCAAACTGTAACTGTTGCATCCAGACCGAGTCTGTGACTTGTACCCATAAAGTGTCACCTCGAATAACATCTGGTTGAGCGCGTTCAGCCAGATCACCGAAAATTTCATCCCAAAACAAAAAAACCTGGTGCATTCCGATGCGATTATCCCACTGTTTCTGGTGAAAGATATTCTGCAGCAGAGTGCCCAGATTTTTTGTTGAATCGTCGTTTTTAACTGTCACGATATTCTGTCAGGGGAAAAACATTATCAATGCTTAAAAGAGCGTTGGCCGGTATACTTCATTGCCACCTGTGGCTTGGCTTCGTTGCAGGCTTCAATCGTTTCAAAATCACGCAATGAACCGCCGGCTTGCAGAATAGCCGAGACCCCCTGGTTAATTCCAACATCAGCACCATCCCTGAAAGGAAAGAAGGCATCTGAAATCATTACCGATCCAGGCAAACCGGCTTTGTCTGCCTGGGTCTGCTGGTCAATTCCTTCCTTGTCCGATCCGTTTCGCTTGCCTTGCTGGATCTCAAGGGCCATCTCCCCGTATGGAATGCCGTGTTTGTCGAAGCAGAGGATGTCGGCGTATTTGATATACGCTTTTTGGACAGCAATTTCTGCAACCCCGACACGATCCTGTTCTCCGGTGCCGATACCGACGGTACATCCATTTTTTACATAGATAACGGAGTTTGAGGTAACACCATGTTCAACGGCCCAGCCAAATAGCATATCATCAAGTTCTCGCTGGTTCGGTTCTCTGTTAACGCGATATTCAGTGCCCTTGAAGGCGCTGACCGCAGGCTTTAAGTCATTGACGGACCGAATCGAGTTAACGGCTGATTGTTGGACAATAATCCCTCCGTCAATAAGGCTCTTGAAATCGACAAAACGGAATTTTTCAAAATCGGCCAATCTGTCAATGCGACTGATTTTAATAACGCGCAAATTTTTTCTGCCTTGCAGGATTTCCAAGGCGCCATCTTCAAAGTCCGGAGCGACGACAACCTCAAGATAGTTTTCGCTGATTGCTGTTGCTGTAGATTTGTCACAGGCGCGGTTTAGAACAACGCACCCTCCAAAAGCAGCAATCCTGTCTGCTCTATTGGCTTTGTCATATGCCAGGCTCAGTAAGTCGCCAAGAGCTACGCCACAGGGATTGTTGTGCTTAAGAATTGCTGCGGCTGGCCTGTCCATCAAATACTTGATGATATTGAGTCCATTATCAATGTCGGTCAGGTTTATTTTGCCGGGGTGTTTGCCAACCTGAAGCATATCTTCGACTGTTACAGAACTGACCAGACCATTACCTGGGGCAATAAATTGACAATCACCCAGTGTAAGGTTGCCGTTGACCAGCTCATAGAGTGCCGCTTCCTGGTCGGGGTTTTCCCCGTAACGCACACCGCGTTCATCAACACTGCCGTCATCCATGTGTATTTTCCAGGTTTTTTTACGATAAAGCAGCGTCTGGTCATCAAAAGAAATTTTCATTTCCAGCGGAAAGTGATCACCAAGAATTGTTGAATACATTTTTTTAAGATCAGCCATTGTCGTCTCCTTATGTTATGTCCAAAACAAACTGAGGTATGATATGTTCATGAGTCAAATTATCTACCAGCATTGAGCTATTTCTTCCAGCCTATCTCCATTTGCTTTTTACTAAAATGCATTTAATTGGGTCTGAAAAACAGGGTCCCAGTCTTTTCTGACCGGATCAAAGCCCTTGCTGTGTATTGCTGTACAGACTTCTGTGATTGATCGATTATCATCAACTGCAAATTGCTCCCCGGAGATATCGGGATGGGCATAGCCACCAGGCGCAGTGCAGGATCCTGCGGAGTATCGAGTCGGCCCTAAGCCAAGCATCCCGTCTCGGTAACGCGCTTCTTCACGGGTGGACAAAAGTAGACCCACATCATGGTCAAAGAGCCTGAGGGCAAAAATTAATTGACTGAGATCAGTTTCACTTACTGGAATGAGTGGTTTAAAATTGCCTGCCGCGGGCCTGAGTCTGGGAAAAGACACCGTTAGTCCTGTGCGCCAGAACTTTTTTCGCAGCCAGGCAAGATGTAGAGCAAGTGCCAGGCCTTCGGCCCGCCAGTCCGACAAACCCAGCAAAGCACCTATGCCTACTTCACGCATTCCGGCAGCAGCGGCTCGCGCCGGGGTGTCCAGTCGGAAATCATAGTCGCATTTTTTGCCCTTTAAGTGGACTTTGTCATAGGTTTTCCTGTCGTAGGTTTCCTGATAAACCGCGACACTTGTAATACCGGCGTTAAACAGGCGGCTATATTCTTCTTGTGAAAGAGGCTGCACCTCAATGGAAACGGAAGCAAAGCGGTCTCGCATCAGGAGGGCAACCTCTTCAAAATAATCAACCCCCATCATTTTAGGAGCTTCTCCGGAAACCAGCAGGATGTGGCTAAAACCTCTTTGGGCGAGAATGTCAATCTCCTGGGCGACGTCTCCAATGCTGAGCGCTCTTCTTTTGATTTTGTTTTCAGCTGCAAATCCGCAATAAGCGCAGCTGTTTGTGCAAAAATTAGACAGGTATACAGGTGCATATATTTGAATAACCCGGCCGAAACGTTGCTGAGTAATCTTTTGAGAGCGGGCGGCCATCTGTTGCAAATATGGGGCGGCCGCCGGGCTTAAAAGAGCGGCAACATCCTTAATGCCCAGCGTATGGGCCAACAGGGCCTGTTCAACATCATGGGCGGTACATGCCTGAATTTGCTGACAAAGGGTGTCAAAATGGGGAGGTGAAAATTTCATCGGTGCAGGAAACCCAACCCGGTTTCAGGTGAAGATGCAGAGGCATCGATAGATTGTGGACCCAGTCCGGCGGTAAAGGCAAGGCGCCCGGCAATAACGGCTTTTGCAAATGCCATTGCCATTTTTACAGGGTCACCGGCAACGGCAATAGCCGTGTTGACGAGTACGGCGTCAGCGCCCATCTCCATGGCAAGCGCGGCATGAGATGGTGCTCCAAGGCCGGCATCAACGACTACTGGGACTTGAGCCTGTGCTATAATAATTGCAATTTGGTCCTTGGTCAGGAGCCCCTGATTCGTGCCAATTGGCGCCCCTAACGGCATGACGGCGGCAGCACCTGCATCTTGGAGGCGCAGTGCCAGTATTGGGTCTGCGTTCATATAGGGGAGCACGACAAAACCATCCTTCACCAGAGCCTCTGTAGCTTTAAGGGTTTCAACAGGGTCGGGCAGGAGGGTGCGCGGGTCAGGTGTTACCTCAAGTTTAAGCCAGTGGCCGCCGCCTGAGGCACGGGCCATATTTGCCAGACGGATGGCCTCTTCGGCGTCGCGTGCTCCTGACGTGTTGGGCAGAAAGAAAAATTTGTTTCGGTCCAGAACTTTCATGATATCATCGCCGGGATCATTGAGATCGATGCGGCGCAGGGCGACAGTGACCATCTGGCTTTCTGACGCATCAAGGGCCTGACGCATTATCTCTGATGATGAAAACTTGCCGGTACCGGTAAAAAGGCGAGATGTGAATGTCTTGTCGGAAATCGTGAGCATATCAGCCGCCTCCAATAAAACGGATCAGTTCAAGGACACAGCCGTCTTTAAGTTGTTTGCTTTGGTACTCTTCTCTTTTGACGATCGTGCCGTCAAGGTCAACAACTATGGTTTCCGGGTCAAAGTTCAAGGTCGTAAGGTAATCGGAAATTGTGATCATATCTGGAGCTTCTTTCTGTTCTCCATTGACAGTTATTTTCATAATTCTCTACAGGAATTTGTACTGAGGTCAGATGGATTTTTCAAGTTCATTACTATTCTGCGATGCCATCACCCTGGGCCTCAAAGCATTAACGGTACTGCAAACAAAGGGGGCTTATGGTCTTGATTCAGGGCCAATGGCAAAAACAGGTCAATCATACCCAACTTATGGCAGTGAGGGTATATTTTTTTTCAGCAACTGGCACATCTTTACTGTGTAGCCTTAATTTGCACTGATATTGGCACGATCAGCAGTTTCTTGAACATTAACTCATTTCGTGTTATTAAATTTTCTGCTTGAATATCTGTGTAGAAATACCGGTGGTAGTTTTACTACTTTGTCGGTTGAAACCAAGGAGGAAATTGTGGCTGAGAATTCTAAATTGTGGCTTTCTGGGAATGAAGCAATTGCCCTGGGAGCCTTTGAATCTGGAGTAAAAGTTGCTTCCGGATATCCAGGGACGCCATCAACTGAAATTTTAGAAAATCTTTCTAAATATGAAGGTGTGTATACCGAATGGGCTCCAAATGAAAAGGTAGGGCTTGAAGTTGCCATAGGGGCATCATTTGCCGGGGTCAGGGTTCTGTCGACCATGAAGCATGTGGGGATGAATGTAGCGGCAGATCCGCTTTTTACCGCATCTTACACTGGCGGACGGGCAGGGCTGGTTATTATTAACGCTGACGACCCGGAAATGCACTCATCCCAGAACGAACAGGATAATCGTAATTATGCCTTTGCTGCAAAAGTGCCGATGCTCGAACCCTCAGATCCAGCCGAAGCAAAAGAGTTTGTTAAACTTGCCTTTGAGCTGAGTGAAGAGTTTGATGTACCGGTTATTGTCCGGACAACAACGCGTATTGCTCACGTTAAGGGCCTTGTCTCTAAAGGGAAAATGCTTCAAGCCTCAGTGGAACCCGGCATTGTAAAAATGCCGGCTAAATTTGTCATGTTGCCGGCAAACGCCAGAAACAGAAGAAAGGTAATTGCCGAACGTCAGCAAAGGTTAGAGACTTTTGCTGAGACCTTTGGGAAGAATAAAGTTGAACTGGCAGATACCAAGATTGGCTTTATCTCAAGCGGCATTTCCTATCTTCACGTTAAAGAGGCCTTTCCCGAGGCCTCTGTTCTGAAGCTGGGGATGGTCTATCCTTTCCCAAGAGAAATGATCAAGAATTTTGCTTCCAAAGTGGATGAATTATTTATTGTTGAAGAACTTGATCCCTTTATTGAAATTCATGTCAAGGCTATGGGCATTGCCTGCAAAGGCAAAGAAATTGTTCCAGCCATAGGTGAACTCAATCCATTTATCTTAAAAAAGGCCTTCGGTAAGGAGACTGCAGCGGTTATGACTGCCCAGGAATTGCCGCCCAGACCGCCTAATATGTGTCCCGGCTGTCCGCACCGGGGCCTGTTTTTTTGCTTGCACAGATTAAAGGTATTTGTTGCCGGTGATATTGGCTGTTACACCCTGGGTTTTCTGCCGCCGTTGTCGGCAATGGATTCATGTGTCTGTATGGGGGCCAGTATCGGGGTCTCTCATGGGATGGATAAGGCTTTGGGGGAAGAGGTCAGAGGGAAGGTGGTCGCTGTCCTGGGTGACTCTACCTTTTTCCACTCAGGACTCACCGGGCTTGCCAATGTTGTTTATAACAAAGGCTGCTCTACTGTCATTATTTTAGATAACCGGATTACCGGCATGACCGGCCATCAACATAATCCGTCCACCGGACAGACGCTGATGGGAGAGCCAACCCATTGTATTGATATCAAAAATCTCTGTCATGCCTTAGGCGTTGAGCATGTCAGTGAAACAGACCCGCACAATCTTGCTGAAACCGAGCAGGCGCTTAGAGAGGCAATGGCCTTTGACGGGCCATCTGTAGTGATTACCAAGGCTCCCTGCGCGCTGCTGCCGGAGGAAAAGAGGCGCGTCAAGATACCATACACGATCGATGTGAACAGTTGTACTGGCTGTAAGTCATGCCTGCGATTGGGGTGTCCCGCAATCAACTGGGTGTCGGTAGATCAAGAGCAGGCCAGAGAGCTTGGCTTTAAAGAAAAACAAAAAGGCTATGCCAGAATCAGTGAGATGTGCAACGGCTGTGGCCAGTGTGCTCAACTCTGTAAGTTTGAAGCCATTAACAAGACAGGGGGGGAAAGCGCATGAAGGCATCAGGAAACATACTCTTTTGCGGGGTGGGCGGCCAGGGGATCTTACTGGCCAGTGAGGTCACAGCTTTTGCTTTGCTTTCTGAGGGCCTTGATGTCAAAAAAAGTGAAGTGCATGGTATGGCCCAGCGCGGTGGATCCGTTGTTGCACACTTGCGTTTTGGGGAAAAGGTCTACTCCCCGCTGATCGATCCAGGACAGGCAGATTATGTGGTTGCCTTTGAGATGATGGAAGCTGCCCGCTATCTGCCGTTTATGCATGCCGAGACCAAGGTTGTTGTCAATACCCATACCATTGCACCGCCTGCTGTTGCCACTGGCAACATGACGTATCCTGAGAAGCTGATTGAGTCAATCGCTGCAAACAATGTTTCAGTTCTGGCTGTCAATGGTTTTGATATAGCAAAGGGTGTTGGTGAAATCAGGGCTGCAAATGTTGCTCTTGTTGGTGCACTTTCAGCATATTTACCAATAGCAGAGGATGCTTTTATCCGGGTAATGAAAGAGAGGCTGCTGCCAAAAATTGTTGATGTGAACCTTAAGGCATTTGCTGAAGGGAGAAAGGCTGCTCTTTAGCAGAAGGTTTTAAAAGCTTTCTGCCGAGCAAAGGTCTTGATTTGGACAAAAGGAGAACAGAAAATGATTTATAGTGATTCTGAAACCATGTCGCGGGACCAGCTGCAGGCATTGCAGTTGGACAGGCTGCAAAAACTTGTTGCCCGGGTGTATGAAAAAGTCCCGTATTACAAGGGGAAAATGGATGAGGTCGGGGTCGATCCCAGGGATATTAAGGATCTTGCCGATATTCGTAAGCTGCCGTTTACAACCAAGGAAGATTTACGAAAAAATTATCCTTTTGGCCTATTTACAGTGCCGATGGATGATGTTGTGCGTGTGCATGCCTCTTCCGGCACCACCGGCAAACCGACGGTGGTGGGCTACACCAAGGCGGACATAAAGCTCTGGGCCGGGCTGATGGCCAGAAGTCTGGCAGCAGCCGGCGCCACCCATAAAGATATTATTCACAACGCTTATGGGTATGGCCTGTTTACCGGAGGACTTGGCGCTCATTACGGAGCGGAAGAGCTTGGTGCGTCAGTCATTCCTATTTCCGGGGGGCAGACCAAACGCCAGATAACCATTATGCAGGATTTTGGCTCTACAGTATTGCTTTCAACACCATCCTATGCCTTGAACCTGGCAGAGGCAATGGTTGAGGCCGGAGTTGATCCCGCCTCTCTGGCGCTTAAAGTAGGAATCTTCGGGGCAGAACCATGGAGCGAGAATATGCGCGAAGAGCTGGAGCAGAAATTATGCTTGAAAGCCGTAGATATTTATGGGTTAAGTGAAATTATTGGCCCGGGAGTTGCGGTTGAATGTATTGAGGAACAAAAAGGACTCCATATTTTTGAAGACCATTTTCTGCCGGAAATTGTCGATAGAAACACCTTTGAGCCTCTGCCACTGGGGGAAGAGGGAGAGCTCGTTTTTACGACCCTCACCAAAGAGGCGTTTCCGGTCATTCGTTACCGCACAAAAGATATTTCCCGTCTCATTGATACACCATGTTCGTGCGGCAGGTCATTTCTGCGAATGCCTAAGGTCACGGGGCGGACTGATGACATGCTGATTATCAGGGGCGTTAACGTCTTTCCATCCCAGATTGAGCATGTTCTCATGAGCATTGAAGGGGTAGAGCCACATTATCAGATCATAGTTGATCGTCAGGGATCGATGGATACCATGGAGGTCCAGGTAGAGGTGAGCGACAGTATTTTCTCTGATGAGACTAAAACACTTGAGGGATTAACTAAGCGTATTCAGGCAGAAATTAAAGATTTGATCGGGTCATCCTGTAAAATTTCACTGGTTGAGCCAAAAACCATTGCTCGCAGCGAGGGTAAAGCACAACGCGTTATCGATAAAAGGAAAATTTGACAGATTGGCTGAAAGTCTCATAGATCCAGCGCCACCTTGTAAAATCAAAGATTTACAGAGTAACACGGGGATGTCGAGCCGGTTTTCGAAGTCTGCGCTATCTGCGAGAACATTAAATTATAAAACATTTTCTATTGCGTTTTGTGCCGTGGTCTAAACACTAATTTAAGGAGACGCCATGAAGGTTGAACAGATTGCTATTTTTTTGGAAAATAGATCGGGACGCTTAGCTGAAATAACCGCGGTATTGGCAGAAAACGGGATTAATATCCGCGCACTTTCCTTAGCCGACACAGCTGATTTCGGCATTCTGCGGTTAATTGTCAATGATACCGAAAAAGCGAAACAGATTTTAAAGCAAAATGGTTTTACGGTTGGTAAGACTGACGTTTTGGTCGTCGAAGTTCCCGATCATCCGGGAGGTCTTGCCAGCACCTTGCAAGTGATTAAAGATGCTGATTTAAATGTTGAATATATGTACGCTTTTGCCCAGAGAAGTGGTGAAACAGGGTTGATCATTTTTCGCTTTGACGAGGTGGATGCAGCTATTGATGCCATGCAGAAGGCAGGCTTGCGTATTTTGACAGGGGAAGAGGTCTACGCTATTTAAATTCTATCCGATGATCTGTTTGACTGCTTTGTCATTGTGATGGTGTCAACTTGGTGTGATATTGAACTATTTTTATTAATTTTCTAGGAGGGGAAAATGAAGAAACCGTTGAACAATTTTTTTATCAAACTGTATGTCGTTGCGGTTGTTGTAATGGCGCTGGCTGTTCCAGTCAATGTTTTTGCGAAAACAATCAAGGTTGGTGCAATTCTGGCTGTTACCGGTGGGGCATCATTTTTAGGCGGTCCCGAAGCCCGGACAATGGGAATGCTGGCAGAAGAACTCAATGCAAAAGGCGGCCTGAACGGCGACAAAATTGAACTGATCATTAAAGATTCCGGCGGCAGTCCGGAAAAAGCAATCTCATTTGCCAAACAGCTTATTGAAGAAGAACAGGTATTTGCCATTTTAGGTCCTTCCACCAGTGGCGAGACCATGAAGATTAAGGCAATTGCCGAAGACGGAAAAACAATTCTCCTCTCGTGTGCAGCCGCCCAGGTGATTGTCAACCCTGTAGCCAAATATGTTTTTAAAACTCCCCAGAAAGACAGCGATGCCGTGAGGAAAATCTATGGCGCCATGAAAGAGCGCGGCATAACAAAAATTGCGGTACTGTCAGGAAATACCGGTTTTGGCAATGCCGGTAAGGGACAGTTGGAAAAAATAGCCCCGGAGTTTGGCATTGAAATCCTTATGTCGGAAGTGTATGACAAAAAAGCAACGGATCTCTCTTCAGTGGTTGCTAAGTTGATGGCCAATAAAGATATTCAGGCCGTTGTCAACTGGTCTATTGTTCCTGCTCAGGGGATTCTTGCTAAGAACATGCGGCAGGCAGGTTGGGATGTCCCTCTGTACCAGAGTCATGGGTTTGGAAATATCAAATATGTTGAGGCAGGCGGGGCAGCCGCTGAGGGGATTATCTTTCCAGCAGGGCGCCTTCTTGCACCAGAGGTTCTTCCTGACGGGGACCCACAAAAAGCTGTCTTGCTGAAGTATAAGAGTGATTATGAAAGCAAGTATCATGAACCTGTCAGTACCTTTGGCGGTCACGCCTACGACGCTTTCAAGATCCTCTGTAAAGCGATTGAACAGGTTGGCCCTGATCGTGAAGAAGTTAGAGATGCGATCGAGAACATGAAAGGATTTGCCGGAACCGGCGGTATTTTTAATTTCAGCCCTGAAGATCATAACGGCCTCAATATCGACGCTTTTGCCATGTGGATGGTCAAGGACGGGAAATTTACTCTGTTGAAATAGTTCACCTGAGTTAGTCTGACCTTAAGGTAAGGGGTTGAACGGTTTTTGTTCCGCCCCTTCTTCTTTGGGAGACAGCCCGTGGTTGCTTATGCCAAGTCGCATTCAAATTCTAACGACAAATCTACAATTTGAAATATTAAAATGACTCCTGAACTTTTTACTCAATATCTTTTTGCAGGGGTTACTTACGGTATTATTTATGCCATTGTTGCCATTGGCTTTAATATTATTTACAACACCACCGGCATCATAAATTTTGCTCAGGGTGAGTTTGTTATGCTGGGGGGAATGTTTGCAATTTCCTTCAATCATTTTCTCCCCCTTCCCATAGCCATCGCCTGTTCGGTAATGGTTACGATGGTCATCGGGGCCCTGATCGAAATGGTGTTTATCCGCTGGCTGGAGAAACCGTCCGTTTTACGGCTGATTATCATAACTATCGGTATTTCGATCTTGACCCGGGAGGCGGCCCTTCATTTCTGGGGTGACACAGTTCGGGCCCTGCCATATTTTATCGGTAATGAGATAACCTCTGTTAAGATTTTGGGGACCAACATTTCTCCCCAGGTCCTCTGGGTGATTGGTACGTGTTCTGTCATTGTCGGCCTGTTGAGTCTGTTTTATAAATTCACCTTTCTCGGCCAGGAGATGCGGGCATGTGCGGCAAACAGGGTTGCCGCTACTCTCTGCGGCATCAATACGAAGAACATGGTAACGCTGTCATTCATGTTGAGCGCCGGTATTGGCGCCCTGGCAGGCTGTGTTGTTTCTCCGATAACCTATACCGAGTATGACAGTGGGACCGGGCTCGCCATAAAGGGGTTTACGGTCGCGATCATTGGCGGGCTTGGCAACAGCATGGCTGCTGTTGCCGCAGGACTCCTTCTCGGTATTATTGAGTCATTCAGCATTTCAATCGTCCCCCTGGCCTTTCAGGATGCCATCTCCATTGCAATTCTTCTGATTATCCTTTTTGTGCGGCCCCATGGCATTTTCGGCAGTAGTGAGGCGGCAGGTTTGAAGGAGTTTTAATGGGCAGAAAGAATATTGTCGCTCTCATCGCAATGGTTGTTATCATCATTGGTGTACAACTGCTGAGTCAGTGGTGTGGAAAGGCGTTTTATCTGACCCAGCTGACAATGTCGGCTTACTACTCACTGGTTATAGTCGGATTGTGCCTTGTTATGGGCTATGCCGGCCAGATTTCTTTGGGGCATGCGGGGTTTTTCGCTATTGGCGGCTATGTTTCTGCTGTTCTCACAACCCACAACCTTGTCCAGTACAGTGATCTGACGCTGATCCGGTTTATGGGAAAGTGTGGCTTATTAGTTGCCGGCCACGACCTTTACGGGAGCGCTCTGCTGATTTTTCAGCCCTGGTGTGCCTGTATCCTTGCAGTGCTTCTGACCATCCTTATCGCTTTTGCTATTGGTATTCCTGTGTTGAAATTAAAGGGACATTATCTGGCGATGGCAACGCTTGGCTTTGGAACGATTATCTATCGTATTGCCTTGGCATCCAAGGTTTTTGGCGAGGCCGACGGCATCTCGGAAGTGCCTGGCTTTACATTGCTGCCCGGCCTGGAAGTCAGCGGCAGTTTCTCTGCCAGGATCGCCAATTATTATATTGCCTGCGGCATCTTGCTTATCGGTATTATGCTGCTGCTTAATCTGATCAACTCCAGAATGGGGAGGGCCTTGCGTGCTATTCACGGCTCTGATGAAGCTGCTGAGGCGATGGGTGTTAATATTGGACGTTATAAGCTGTACACATTCGTGATAAGTGCAGTTTTTGCAGCCATTGCAGGTATTTTTCTTACCCATTACAACGGTGGGATCGGTCCTTCAGAAGCAGGGATAATGAAATCTGTACGCTATGTGGCAATTGTAGCAGTTGGCGGCATGGCAAGTATCTGGGGGAGCCTGCTGATGGGTATTGCCCTCAATTTCATGAGTCTACGAGGCATGTTCGGCTCCTATGATGATCTGGTGTTCGGGAGCATATTGATTGGCATTATGCTTTTTGCGCCGGAAGGCATCCTGGGGATTCATCTGTGGAAGCAGTTAAAGTCATTATGTTCAGCCGGAAAACCGCCGGCTGAACGTCCAGAAGAGGAAGACAGATGACCCCTCTTCTGGACGTTCAGGCACTCAACAAATCATTTGGCGGTTTGCAGGCTGTCAGCGATGTTTCATTTTCGGTAAAGCGTGGAATGATAAAGGCGGTTATCGGTCCAAATGGGGCAGGGAAGACAACCTTGTTTAATCTGATAAGCGGCTCTCTGCCTGTGAACTCTGGCAAAATCATTTTTAACAACAAACAAATACAGGGGCTTCCCCCCCATAAAATTGCAGCGCTCGGTATGTCCCGCACATTCCAGAATATCAAGATGTTTAGCCGGATGACAGCCTTAGAAAATGTCATGATTGGCCGACATACACAGAGCCGTGCCGGGTTCTGGGCCGGTATGCTGAATCTGCCCGGGACATGGGAAGAGGAAAAACAGATACGGGCAAAATCCATGGAGTTGCTTGAGCTGCTTGAAATTGCTGAGTTTGCTGAGACTGAAGCGACCAGCCTTGCTTTTGGGCAGCAGCGGGCAGTTGAACTTGCAAGGGCGCTGGCATCCGAGCCTTCGATTCTTCTTCTTGATGAACCGGCGGCAGGGTTGAACATTTACGAAACAGCTGAACTTGCCCGGTTAATCACTCAGATCAGGGATTACGGCATCACAATTCTGTTGGTTGAACACGATATGTCCCTGGTTATGGATATTTCTGATGAGATTGTCGTTTTAAGTTTTGGCAGAAAACTGGTTGAGGATATCCCGCAAAAGATCCAGACCAATAATGAGGTTATCCAGATTTATCTTGGGGATGGTGATGCTTAAAATCCGCAACCTGGAATCGGGCTATGGCAAGCTGAAGGTCCTTCGCCGCATTTCCATGCACGTCGCAAAAGGTGAAATTGTCGCCTTAATTGGGGCCAATGGAGCTGGGAAAACAACATTGCTCCATACTATTAGCGGGTTGCTTAAGGCAACAGCCGGCGAAATAACCTTGCAGGAAAAATCGATATTGGGAGCCCGACCGGAAAAGATTGTTGCGGCAGGCTGCTCATTGGTGCCTGAGGGCAGACAGGTATTTGCGACAATGAGCGTTAAAGAGAACCTTATCTTGGGCGGCTATGTTCACTACAGGAAGGACAACAAGCAGGCCATGGCTGAGTTGGAGAGGATCTATACGTTGTTTCCTGTCCTTAAAGATCGGGAACTCCAGCTTGCCGGCACTTTGTCCGGTGGCGAACAGCAAATGCTGGCCATTGGCCGGGCATTAATGGCTAAGCCTGGCTTGATAATGATGGATGAACCTTCGACAGGGCTTGCTCCGCTCATTGTTAAGAATATTTTTGGGATCATTCAAAAACTGAAAGCATCGGGGAATACCGTACTGCTTATTGAACAAAATGCCAAAGCGGCGCTGGCAATTGCAGATCGTGGCTATGTGCTGGAAACCGGCAAGATTATTGTCCAGGGTCCTGCCGAGGATCTTTTGTCCAATAAAGATGTACAGCGGGCCTATCTTGGTCAGGATGTGGATTAAGTGTCTGCCGGAAGATGGTCTTTCGGCCCGACCGCAGTGTCGCGCTAAAAAGAACAATGCTCACATATATCCATTATGCTGCGTGTTTTATTTTAAACGCTCCTTGATCTCGGGCAAAAATCCTCATTTCTGGAAAGACACTTAGGCGCTTCCAGGAAGAGGTGTCGCTTTTGTGAGTTTGTCATCAGTTGGCAATAAATAGTTGATAATTGTTAATTCCGGCTTTTGCCGGCTCAGGAGGGAAATATCATGTACTGGGAAAAAGAAAGTGAGTGCATGTCACGGGAAGATCTTGAGCAATTGCAGTTGGAACGCCTGCAGGCGACCCTCTTTCGCGTGGCAACCCATGTACCGTTTTACCGGCAGAAGTTCAAAGATTTACAGATCGATCCGGATGGGTTTTCTTCACTGGAAGAACTGCGCAAACTTCCTTTTACCACGAAGCAGGATTTGCGTGACAATTACCCATATGGACTGTTTGCTGTTCCCTTAAGGGATGTGGTTCGGGTTCACTCCTCCTCTGGTACAACGGGACAGGCAACTGTCGTTGGCTATACCCGAAATGACATCAAAAATTGGTCAAATCTTTGCGGGCGGGTGTTGACAGGGGCCGGTGTTGATCATGATGATGTCGTGCAGATTGCCTTTGGTTATGGGCTTTTTACCGGCGGTTTTGGTATGCACTACGGCGCAGAACGGATTGGCGCCTCTGTGATACCTATTTCAAGCGGCAATACCAAGCGTCAGCTTCAGATCATGCAGGATTTTAAGACCACAGCACTGGTTTGCACTCCAAGTTACGCACTGTTGCTTGCGGATGCCATGGTGGAACAGGGAATTGAGATCAATGCCCTCCCCCTAAAATATGGTTTGTTTGGCGGTGAGCCCTGGTCGGAGGCAATGCGCCGGGAGATCCAGGAAAAGCTGCATGTGATCGCGACCGATAATTATGGCTTGTCGGAAATTATGGGCCCCGGGGTCGCTGGAGAATGTCAGGTGTGCAAAGGTCTGCATATTAATGAGGATCATTTTTTAGCGGAAATAGTCGATCCGGAAACCCTGGAGCCGCTCCCTCCCGGTGAAACTGGAGAACTGGTTCTGACGACACTAACCAAAGAGGCCTTTCCTGTTATCCGTTATCGGACCCGGGACCTGACAAAATTTTTGCCCGAGCCTTGTCCCTGCGGCCGGACATTGAAACGAATGCACCGTGTGTTCGGCAGGACTGATGATATGTTGATTATCAAAGGCGTTAATGTTTTTCCTTCTCAAATTGAAGCGGTATTATTTGAGGTGGAAGGGACTGAGCCGCATTACCAGATTATTGTTGAGCGTGAAGGGCGGCTTGATAAAACAACAGTGCTGGTGGAAGTTGTTGAGGAGATTTTCTTTGACCAGATGAAAAAACAACGTGAGCTTATTGATCTGATCAAAAAGCGTCTAGTCTCAGAACTTGGTATTGGCGTTGATGTTAAACTGGTCGAAGAAAAAAGTCTGCAGCGTTTTGAAGGAAAGGCGAGCCGAGTCATTGACAAACGCAAGCTGTAACGTAATTCCGGCTCTCATTTAAGCCGAACCATCGCCGAATTCGCAGCTGTCGACTGCGCGTTGAGGCTTCTCGCCGTACCTTGGTACTGCCTCGTGGCTGCTCGCTAGTCTTTGCGGTATCGACGTAAATGCTTGCCGGAATAAAGCGAATTTGAAAGCAACTTGCTAGTAACGTGTGTTGGCGGCGGTTCTGGTTCAAGATCCGGCCCGTCTTTTTTGAAATTCGTTGTGTAAGATCTCCAGTGCTGTTGCGTCAATTTTGCCCATTTTAACTAAAATCTCGCCAAGGCGAGAACGTTGACAGCTTTGAATGTATAAAAGTTCGTCTACTTCTTTTGTTGTTATATAGCCAAGCTCAACGGCAATAACTCCAAACAGCTTTTTATTGTCAATCTGCACATTCAAAATGGTAAACACCTGCTTTACCGTTAGTTTTCTGTTTTTTAATGCGAGCTGGCCGATTGGGACTGTCTGTTCCCGTTGAGAATTTAAGGCCTTGAGAACTGCTTCTTCATCAACAATTCCTTTTTCGACCAGAAACTCACCGAATAAAATGTCACCAGGTTTTTGCGTCATGTACGAGTCCTCACTGGATTTTAAATGCTGCACGGTTTCTTTGATTTTGCCAAGACTTCTTTCTTTAAAGTTTTGTAAAAAAGCAAGAGTAAGTCAAGGACTATCATGGATTTAAAGGTATTTACTCTTTTACCGTGATGTTATAGACTTAATGTATGAATACGCAGAGGAAATATCAGGCATTGGTTGTTGAAAGAGGGCAGACTCTTAACCGTCAATTTGGCGAATTGTTTGAACGGTTGGACCTTGCTCCTGTCTTTGTTACATCTGTGCAATCAGCTCTGGATCGTTTTGAACTGCAATCTGCAAGACTGGTCGTTCTGGAGTGGGCTGCCGATTCAGCTGAGCAGTTCTGTCAACTTGTAAACAACATTAGGGCTGATAGTGACGGCGGTTATGCCACTATTGTGATGGTCACCGACAATGTCCCGTGTGCTGGCCTGAAACCGGTGCTTGAGGCCGGTCTTGACTTGTTTTTTACCCAGGTTGTTGAAGAAAATAAACTCTTTTCCTTATGGCTTTCTGTTGTTGAGAAAAGGGTGTTGGAGGCCCGGGAGAGAGAGGAGAAGGACAAAAAGATTGCCTGTCACGAAGCAGAGCAGGAAGATTTTAACAATCAATTAGAAGATGCGATAACACAGGCCAATCAGATGACCCGTGAAGCCCAACAGGCCTTTACTGAAATCAACCAGATTTTCAAAACTATTTATGGCGGCATCATCCTTATCGATGTGGAGTGTAATTTGCTGCGCTGCAATGATACCTTTCTGGAGATGATTAACAAAAGCCGCGAAGAGGCATTGCAGGAAAAATGTTATGAGTTGTTTCACAACGTCTTGTGTGGTTCAGCAGAGTGTCCCCTGCAACGCATAAAAAAAGGGGAAAAACGGGTAGAGCACGATATCGAGTTTACTTTGAAAGATGGCAGCATGGTTTATTACCATATCATTTCAACCCCATTTCGCGGGTTGGTTGGTGAACTCATCGGTGTCGTGGAGCACATCACTGATATTACTGCCCGGGTTAAGGCAGAAAAGGCACTGCAGGAGAGTGAGAGACGTTACAAGGAGCTCAGTATTATAGATGAACTGACCCGATTATATAATAAGCGCTATTTCAATAGGCATTTTAAGCTGGAGATCGAACGGTCCCAGCGTTATGGCCAGCCGCTGTCGTTGCTGCTGATGGATATTGATAACTTTAAACATCATAATGACACCTACGGGCACGTCGATGGTGACAAGGTTCTCGCAGAACTGGGAAAAGTGATCAGAGATTCTATCCGGAGAACAGATGTCGGTTGTCGATATGGAGGAGAGGAGTTTACTGTTATTCTGCCGCAGACTTCTGGAAATAAAGCTGTTGTTGTTGCGGAACGTATTCGTAAGAGTTTTGCTGATCTTGAATTTACGCCTAACCCTGATGAAGTTGTGCAAAAAACCCTGAGTGTCGGGGTTGCTCAGTTTTGTTCTGGCGACACCCTACAGTCTCTGCTGGACAGGACCGATCAGAATATGTATAAGGCAAAAAAATCTGGCAAGAATATATGTGTTTATGAATAGGGCCTGGGTTGTCATTAACAAAAAAATATTGCCGGCATTCATATCTGTTTCTGCAGAAGTCATTTGCCCCCTGTTCTGAGTCATGGAAAATTTTATCCTCATCATTTCATATCTTTTTATCGGTATGGGGTTGCGCCGTATTCCTAAATTCCCCGATGAAACCGCCAATGTTTTCAATCTCTATGTTATTTATGTTTGCCTGCCGGCCTTGACTTTATTGAAAATTCCTGATCTGGAGTTTTCCAGCCAGTTGCTGGCTCCTGTCGTTATGCCCTGGGGCATGCTGGCATTTTCCGGGATAATTATTCTGGCGGCCGCTTCGATTTTTAAGTGGGAGAAAGGCACGACCGGCGCCTTGATGCTGCTCATTCCCATGGGAAACACCTCATTTCTGGGCATCCCGATGGTACAGGCATTCCAAGGGGAGGCCGGGGTTCAATATGCTGTGATTTATGATCAGCTTGGGTCCTTTTTAGCGCTGTCTACCTATGGGACCTTTATTCTTGCATATTACAGTGGTGACGGAAAGGTTTCAGTGAAAGCGATCGCTCAGCGTATCATTGCCTTTCCACCGTTTATTGCCCTCCTGCTTGCGGCCTTTGTTTTCAGATTCATCCAATATCCTCAGCCTGTTGTGGTTCTGCTGGACTCTCTTGCTTCTACTCTGGTGCCCGTTGTCATGATAGCTGTTGGCTTCCAGTTAAAACTTAAATTAAGCCCCGATGCCTGGAAGCCTCTTGGTTTTGGACTCTGTGTAAAGCTGGTTGTGGCTCCCCTTACTGCCCTGGCTGTCTGCCGTTTACTGGGTTTGAACGGTTTGGCGGTTAACGTTTCAATTTTTGAGGCCGGGATGCCGCCGATGATTTCGGCCGGTGCTGTTGCTATCCTGGCCGGGCTTTCGCCATCCCTGACGGCTGGGCTGGTCGGGTTTGGGATCGTTGCTTCTTTTGTGACCCTTCCCATCCTGCATAGTTTTTTTTAGTGCGTTACACCGCAACTTCTGTCATAAAAACCAAGAAAACGAGGAGACAATTTCAGAGCTGCTTACGGGCAGTTAACTCCAAGGCATTTATCCTGTTTAGTAGGTTAGTTTTAAAAGGGCGCACGATTGTTGTTCCCAAGAATATAAATACATGAGGTCACTACAATGGCAGAGTTCACAAATGTAACCGTGGTTAAAGAAGTCAATGCCTATTTTGATGGCAAGGTAACAAGCCGCACTGTAATCTTTCCAGACGGCAGTAAGAAAACATTGGGCGTCATGCTCCCTGGAGAGTATGAGTTTAACACAGATGCCAAAGAAATTATGGAAATCCTGAGTGGTGATTTGGAGGTGCTGATTCCCGGGTCTGACGACTGGCAAGGTATCAAGGGGGGGCACTCTTTTGAAGTGCCGGCAAAATCAAAGTTTCAGCTCAAAATTATAACACTTACTGATTATTGTTGTTCTTTTATTGAGTAACATTGAGCCTTTGCTCAAATGGCACACCCACAGCGAATAAAAAAAGCCGTTTCCAGATGGAAACTACTTTAGAGTGTTGTTAAAATTTGTTATGCATTAAGGTATGTTTATCTATTATTAGCGGAGGAGAGTCCTATGAAATGTAAAACAGTATTCGCCGTTTTTTCTTTGGTATTGTTAGTCGTTGCCTGTTCTGATTCGCAACAGGCCGGAACTTCCCAACCTACCTCTTCCGAAACAGCCAAGCTGTCGACCCAGTCTTCTACAACTTCCGGGGCTTATGAAGAAAGTGTTGCGACATCCACTGATGGCAGTTGTCGGTCAATGCTTGAAGCATCCTGTCTTGCTTGTCATAGTGAGGCCCGGATCTGTCAGAAACTTGGCAGAAAAAGTAAGAAGCGCTGGGAAAGGACAATTGCCAGAATGGTCAAGCACGGGGCCAATATGAGTTCTACTGATCAGGATGCTTTGAGTAACTGTCTTGCTGATGAAAGTGCGGATGTCGTCCAGATGTGTAAATAGGCAGGCGCCGGATTTTTTTACTAAAACGATACCAGTTGAATGGGTGACAAACTCGCATAAGGGCTTAATAGATCCATGGCCACTTTGTAAAATCAACGACTTACAGACTGGTACGGGGATGTCGATCGGGTTTTCGACGTCTCCCCCCTATCTGCGAGCCTATCAATGCTTAAATTTTTAACCATGGGTATTGTCCTTGGTCTGTCCGCCGGGATAACGCCTGGACCGTTATTTGTTCTGGTCATTACAGAAACAATGCGCCATGGGTTGCGGGCAGGGGTGCTTGTTGCCCTGGCGCCCTTGATCACGGATTTGCCGATTGTCTGCCTCTCTGTTTTTATTTTGGGGCATTATGCTCAATCAACAGCTGTGCTCGGTGTGATCTCCCTTCTGGGCGGCGCTTTTGTCAGTTACCTTGGGATCGAAAATTTCTGCGCAAAGCGGGAATCTGCTGTTCCTGGGGCAAGTGGTGTGTCGTCATTCAAAAAAGCCGTAGTCGTTAATACCTTAAGTCCTCATCCATATTTATTCTGGCTCACTGTTGGTGCACCCGCTGTCATAAAGGCCTCCCGCCAAAACTATACCTGGGTTGCGGCTTTTGTGGTAAGTTTTTATCTGTTGCTGGTAGGCGCGAAAGTTGTTCTTAGCAGGCTCGTTGCCGGGTCGAAAAACTTTTTGGCCGGAAGGGCATATGCCAATGCCATGAAGATTCTGGGTCTAGTACTGATGGGGCTTGCCGCCGTTCTTTTTTATGATGGATTGGTATTGTTGAAATGTATCTGAAAGCCCAGGCGGGCAAAATGTTCTTAAATATTCCGGCAAGGTCGGAAAGGAGGAGGTCATGGCAAAAATTACTTTGAATGGGGATGCAATTGAAACTCTTGGAGAGCTTCCGGATGTTGGTTCCAGCGCACCTGATTTTACTCTTGTGACAACAGACTTGTCAGAGGTCAGTTTAAAGGATTTTAAGGGCAAGCGTCTTGTGTTGAATATATTTCCCAGCATAGATACCCCGGTATGTTCAGCATCGGTCCGCAGATTTAACCAGGAGGCGGCAAGCCTCAAGGATACAGTGGTCCTGGCAATTTCGGCGGATCTGCCTTTTGCTCACAAGAGGTTTTGTGAGGTTGAGGGAATTGAAAATGTGGTTTCGCTTTCGGTATTCCGGGACCGGAATTTTGGTACTGATTATGGGGTGCAAATTACAACGGGACCGATTGCCGGCTTGCTTTCTCGGGCAATTGTCATTGTAGATAGTTCTGGCACTGTGACGTACACCGAACAGGTTCCTGAGATACGCCAGGACCCTGATTTTAACGCGGCCTTGAAGTTTCTGTCGTAACGGATTGCTGAGACAATGTCTGTGCAAGGGCTCTTCAACCAGTATGCCTCTGAGTATGATGAAGCCAGAAAAAGGCTGGTACCCTGTTTCGATGATTTTTATCAAACAGTGATCGATATTGTTCCTTTCGATAGAGAGCAACGTATTGTTGTACTTGACCTTGGCGCAGGGACAGGTTTGATGACTGCGCTGCTGGCTGCAACATTTGTGAATGCGCATTTTACCCTGGTGGACCTTGCCGACAGGATGCTTGATGTGGCCAGAAAAAGGCTCAATGAGTTTGGCAGGCGGTTTTCTTTTTCTACTGCCGATTATGCAGGGCCGGGCAAGATTACAGGTGAGTGTGATCTGGTCGTTTCCGGCCTTTCTATCCACCATCTTGATGACCACCGGAAAGAGCGGCTTTTTCAAGCTGTTTTTCAGCACCTTAAACCAGGCGGGCTGTTTATTAACGCTGATCAGGTCCTGGGAGAAACTCCAGAAATAGACCAGATCTATCGCAGCAAATGGATATCAAAGGTGCGATATTTAGGCAGCTCGGAAGAGGAGATTAGGGCGGCATTTGAACGAATGAAGGCAGACAAAATGTCAACCCTTTCACATCAGTTGGGGGCTCTGGAAAAAACTGGATTCAGTCAGGTAAACTGTTGGTTTAAACAGTATAGTTTTGTTGTCTACAGCGGACAAAAACCCGCTTAATAGCTGTTATAGGAGTCTATAGATGAAGAGAGTACCCGTCAAACGAGTACTGAAAAGAGTGCCGGTAGTTGATATTGCCTTGTGTTCAAAGTGTGAAGGGTGCATTGCAATCTGCCCATCCGTATTCAGGTATAATTCTGTTATGGACTATATCGAAGTTATTGAACTTGAGAGCTACCCTGAAGTGGAGGTCGATGAGGCCATAAGAGATTGCCCGGAAGATTGTATCGAATGGGAGGAACAGTGACGCTGGGCATGAACAACTGGCTGCTGGCTTTAGTTTCCGAAGCCCTGGCTACTCAAATTGACGATGACATTCAAATATTTTCTGAGAATGATCCTACAAGTATCTTTTTATGAAGATTCACTTTATTCACACTGCAGACATTCATCTCGGTAAAACCTATCGCAACTCCCCCGGAGAAGCGGAAAGATACGAGGATTTTTTTCGTAGTCTGTCCGGTATTGTCGAAGATGCCGTGAGTGAAACCGTTGACTTTATGCTGATTGGCGGGGACCTTTTTCATACCGGTCAAATCTTGCCCAGGACCTTTGCCAGGACCATCGAAATTCTGCAACCCCTGAAAGAGGCAGGTATTCCCTGCATTGCCATCGAAGGCAATCACGACTGGATTCACCGGCGTCACAATATCTCCTGGATGGAAGCCCTTTCCGAAATGGGGTTTATCCGCCTGCTGCGCCCCTCCCGGACCGAGGATGGCGGCTACTGCTTCGGCCCATTCGATGAACAGAGCGGGAAGGGTGGGCATCTTGAGATTGCTGGTTTGCACATCTATGGACTCGGTTATATCGGAGCTCAGGCTGGCTCTCATGTCGAGCGTATCTGCGAGGCAGTGACCACCGACAACAATCTGCTGCTTATTCATGTGGGCATCTGGAAGTACTCGCCGGTGGAGATCGGTAATATGAAGATCGATGAGGCCCATCCCCTGGCTGAAAAATTTGGTTATGTCGCCCTCGGCCACGGTCACAAACAATACGTGATCGAAACTCCGGCAGGTAAGCCCTACGCTTTTAACCCCGGCGCCCCGGAACGTGTCAACTTTGGCGAGGAGAAGTACGAAAAGGGTTATTATTTTGTAACGATAGAGGGCGGCAGGTTTTCCCCCGAATTCCGTCCGACCGATCCACGGCCGATGCTGGTCGAGGTGATTAATCTGGATGGGGCGGCAGATGCCGATAGCGCTCTGGCCGGATTTCGGGAACAGGTTCAGGAAAAGCTGGCTGGACAGACAGACGGACGGGCGCCGCTTTTGGAACTGAAACTGGTAGGACGGGTCCGGTTTCATCCTTTTGAACTGGGACGTGAACGTTTGCGGATGGCCCTTGATGAGTTTGCTGCGCCCTTGCATGTCGAGATAAAAAATCACCTTTCTCTGGTGACCAGAACCGGCGATGAAGAGGTTGTCAAGAAGTCTCTGACTGAAATCGAAAGAGATGTGCTGCAAGAACTGATCGGCGCCCATAGCGAATATCAGGGCCGGGAAGCTGAGTTGTCTGAGTTGGCTTTGGCGATCCGCGATCTGGTCCTGAAGGGCGATGTTGAAGACGATGAATTGATCGGCCTGCTGCCGGAGGGTCCTTGATTATGCAGATCCTTTCGGTTTCTTTGAAGAACGTCAAAGCCCACAGTGACAGGGAACTGCATTTTGTCAAAGGCATTAATGTCCTGTCCGGAGCCAACGGAGTCGGCAAGAGCACGATTTTTGAGGCTGTCGGTTACGCCCTGTTTGGGGTTGATGCACGTGATTTTGTGGGCAACATTGATCGTTTTATTACCATTGGCGCCAAAAAAGGGGAGATCGCCGTAACCTTTGCCACTGACGATGACGAAAAATATAGGGTCTCCCGCAGTGTTGGGGCTGGGTCCAAGTGGCTGCTGGCCCAAGAGATCGGCGGCGAGTTCGAGGTGGAAGACCATTCTGGAGCACCGGAAACGGAAGCGCGGATTAAGGAACTTCTGGGCTTGAGCAGCGGTCGCGCTCTGGCGGATCAGTACAAGCTGGTAATCGGCCCCTTCCAGAATGACTTTCTTGGGCCCTTTGTCCTTAAACAGCCCGCCAAACGGCAGGAAGCCTTTGACGAAATTCTCGGCATCAATGCCTGGCGGAAGACCTACAACGGCACCCGGACCTTAATGCAGGCAGTTAAGGGCAAAATTGAAGTACTGGTTGCAGAGATCAAAGGCAAACAGGAACAGGTTGATTTCCTGCCGGAAAAGGAAAAGGAACTGGCCCGGTTGGTTAAAGAAGTCGAAGGACACAAGAAGGAACTGGCCGCGAAAGAAAAATCCCTGGCAGCCATCAACAAGCAACTCATTGAACTGGAAGGCAAGGAAAAAAAGCTTAATACTCTGAAATCCGAAATCCAAATATTGGAGAACCGCATTCGCGATGGTGAGGCAAAGATAGCAGACCAGCAGAAGAGGGTTACGGAGTCTGAACAGGCCATTGAGATACAGACAAAGAACAAGTCTGGCAAGGTAGCGTTTGAAAAGGCGGAAGAAGCACTTAAAATCTTGAGGGAGAAGGAAAAACAAAGAAGAAAGATTGAACAGGAAATAACCGATTTGGACAAAGAAAGTGCGCGCCATGCCCAGGACCTTGACCATGAAACCAAGGAGATAAAAAACACCGCACAGCAACTGGCTGAAGACAACGAGCGGTTGAAGAAGGAACATAAGGCGCTGGCTGCTGACAAAAACCTACTCAAGAGTGCTGCCCGCTTGCCAGAGTTGCGGAAAGAAGAAGAGCAGGTCCGCTCGGCCAAAGGACTTCTGGAAGGCAGACGATCGGGGTTACAGGAAGGCCGGGAGAAGTTGAGTGAGGGAATTTGCCCGTTTTTCAAGGAGCCATGCCGCAATATTGCTGGTAGTGCGCCGAGGGATGTTTTTAGTGCCAGGCTTGACGAGCTTGATTCTGAAAGCCAGAAACTGGACAAAAAGTTAGAAATACTGGCCCTTGACATTAAAGCCGCAGATAATGCCAAGACTGAAATTGATACGACCAAAGCCAGGGCTCAGGAAGTTGACAAACAGCTTGCCGCTTTGACAGGGAAACAGGAAGCGAACCAGAAAAGAAAGCTCACCCTTGCTGAGAAAGAAAAACAGCGGCAAGAGGCCGAGAAAAAAGCAGTGGCCGCGAAAGAAGAGCTCAAGCAGTTTAAGGACCTGGATGCAGAAATCAGCAAGGTAGAGAAAACCAGGGTAGATAATCAGGAAGCGCGGGACATCTTCTTCGCCCATCAGAAAGATGCTCAGGATCTGAAAAACAGACAGGAAGAACTGCAGAAGATGCGCAAGCTTTTTGATGATCTGAAAAAAACGCTTGCTGCCAAGCAGGAGGAGTTAAGGGCGCTTGTAAAAGAGTATGATCAGAAGCGCCATGCCGAAGTGCGGGTTGGCAAAGAGCAATTGGCCATTGAGGTTGAAACCTCGAAGCTAAAGGTCAGTAATATCGATAAGGATCAGCTTCGCCTGCTGGAAGAGATCAAAAATCTCAAGAAGCTGGCTGCAGAGATTAAGGCCAAGTTGGCAGAGAAGAAGAACTTTGAGGCCAAAGAGGCACTGGTCAAGTTTTTACGGAACAAGATATTCAATAACGTTTCCACTCAACTCTCGGAGCGGTTTCGGGAGGAGATCAGTTTGCGGGCCGACAGGATATACCGCAACATCGCCGAAACCGACGAGGAGCTTTTCTGGGGAGACAAGTACAGGATCGTCCTGCGGGATATGCAGGATGGGGAGTTACGGGAGCGGACCGATGACCAGCTCTCTGGTGGGCAGACGATGAGCGCCGTTGTCGCCCTGCGTCTGGCCCTGCTGCAAACTATCGGCGCTCGGATCGCTTTTTTTGATGAACCGACCTCGAACCTCGATGCCGCCCGCCGGGCGAACCTGGCCCAGGCTTTTCGGGCCATTGACGTGGGCCGCGAAGAGGTGACTGAACACTGGTACGATCAGCTGTTTCTCATCAGTCATGACGTGGCATTTACGGAGGTGACCGACCAGATTATTTCCCTTGAGTAAATGGCTGGAATTTCGACAGTCAGGTTCTTTTAAGTTTTTTTCTTAAGTCGCGGCACTCTTTGCTGCAAAATGCCTTATTGCCTCCAGGCGCGAGATAAAAGAGAGTGTTTTCTTACCGGGAAAGTTGTCTGCCCCTGTATTTCCTCCATATTTTTTATAAAATGCAACCAGATCTTCAAAGGTGTCAAGATCATGCCAGTGGCAGAGAAGCTCTGTTCGCAGCCCGAGTTCTTTGCTTTTGCACAAGGTGGCTTTAAGCACGGCTGCAGTGCTCCACGGAATTTTTTCAAATAACTCCGGATGAGCCCTGCGCATCCCGATTAAGTAATAGCCTCCGTCATGACAGGGCCCAAGAACGATATCAGATTCGCCTGACAGCAGGACCCTGAAGGCCTCTTTTATGATTGATTTCGGCAAATCAGGGCTGTCACTGCCGATGAGAACGACAGCCTGATGGCCACCTATAAGAGTATCGGCAAAGATATTAGACATCCGTTCTCCTAAATTTGTCCCTTTCTGGCTGAAAAGGCTGAAACCGAGACGCTTAAAAGAGGCAAATGAGGCTTCGGCATGGTTCGGGGTGAAGGCGATGGCCAGATCCATACCGCTCAATGAACTGATTTCCGCCACCTTATCTTCAATCATGCATTGGTAGATAGCTGCTGACTCTGCCGGGGCCAATTCCGGAGAAAAGCGGGTTTTGACCCTACCGGCAACCGGTTCTTTGGCAGCTACAACCAACAGTAATTTGTCTGATACGTTGTTCATATAAAAACTCACGAAGATGATCGGATATTTTAGAGACAACCGATAGTAACGTAATGACGATAAAGGATAAACTATAATTTCCCCTTCTGTGGATTAACGACTAAAAGGTTAAACGAATGGACTTCTGTTTTTATTGGCTATCTTGACTGTTTTCGGTCATAATTCTTTTTTGTGAAAAAACATGAATCCACTTGTTATGATATCCGTTTAAAATAGGCGAAAAATGGTAGAGATCGGTAAAATAAATAAACTACGAATAAAAAGAAATCTGGAAAATGGCGTCCACCTTGATGGAGGGGAGGCTGGGGATGTTTTTTTACCTCAGAAGTATCTGGGGAAAAACTATCTGCTTGGCGATGAGGTGGAGGTCTTTGTTTTTGCGGACAAAGAAGGTCATTTACGGGCAACGACTCAAAGACCCAAAGCAATTGTCGGCCAGTTTGCCAAACTGCGGGTGGTGGCAGTCTCTTCGGCGGGTGCTTACCTGGACTGGGGGCTCCAAAAAGATCTGCTTGCCCCAAAAAGTGAGCAATTTTCTAAAATGGTTGAAGGTAAATCATATGTTGTCTACGTATTTCTTGATGAAAAATCCAAGCGCATCACGGCAAGTTCAAAACTCAATAATTTTCTCAGTATCCTGCCTCCAGCATACGGTGAAGGTGAAGAGGTAGACCTGCTTATCTGTGACAAAACGGAGTTGGGCTATAAGGCGATTGTAAACAATTCCCATTGGGGAATTATTTATGACAACGAGGTCTTTCAGAAGGTTCATATCGGTCAGCAGCTAAAAGGCTACATAAAAAAAATACGTGAAGACCACAAAATTGACCTGTCTCTGCAAAAAGCGGGTTATCAACGGGTTGATGATGCCTCCCAGGATGTTTTTGACAAAATAAAGAGCTTGGGGGGCAGGATTACCCTTACCGATAAAAGCCCGCCAGAGGCAATTTACTCCTTGTTTGGGGTCAGCAAGAAGACATTTAAAAAGGCAATTGGCGCCCTCTACAAAAGAAGGCTTATCGTTATTGATGACAGCGGCATCAAACTTGTGAAGGGATAAGTAATGCTTGCGGATTGATTTATTTTGTTGCTATTAATTATATTTATGTTAAAAGGATAATGTAGTGCAGTGCCTGTTTGTTAAGAAAATGATAAATGTATAGCCGCACAATAAGCTCAAGACGAGATAGTGCGGCTTTTTTTTGTTAGAAACAGGAAATCTGCGGTCGGATAAATGATATCCGGCGTTTTTATTAAATGGGCCAGAGAGGCCCTGATTTAGATTAGAGGAGCAGTACAGATGGCAGAAGGAATAGTAAAATGGTTTAACGCGTCTAAGGGATTTGGTTTTATTGAGCAGGATAATGGTGGAGATGATATCTTTGTTCATTACTCTGCAATTAAGTCTGATGGATATAAATCACTTGACGAGGGTGCACGCGTCCAGTTTGACGTTGTTGATGGTAATAAAGGACCAGCGGCAGATAACGTATCCTGTATCTAAGAAAAGATATACGATGACTTCAAAAAGGGCTGTCCCAACAGGGACGGCCCTTTTTTTTTGGTGCGCCCGGCAGGAGGCGCTCATTTAAAGGATTCAGGCCAACTCCATTTGGAGTTGCAGCAGGAGGTAAGGTCCTTTGTTTGAGCTGAAGAGCTGCTCATAAACGGGTTATCTTGATGATTGGTCAGAAAAATGGTACTTTTGGCTGCATAGAAGTGTCCTGAGGTTTTTACGAAAGCAACAAATAAATCTGGGGTGAAGGTATGAAATATCGTTTGTTGGGAAAAACCGGCCTTTATGTTTCGGAGTTGTGTCTGGGTACCATGACCTACGGCAGTGCCGGATTCTGGGAGGTCATGGGTGGGCTTGGGCAGGCAGAGGTAAGCGCGCAGATTAAATATGCCTTTGATCAGGGCGTTAACTTTATCGATACTGCAAACGTATACTCTCTGGGGCAGTCTGAACAGTTAGTCGGTCAGGCTCTTCATCAACTTGGTTTGCCGCGGGACGAATTGGTGATCGCCACAAAGGCCACCGGTGTTATGAACGAGATGCCTAATGGCCGTGGACAATCGCGTTATCACCTGATGAATGAGGTGGATGCCAGTCTGAAACGGCTTAAAGTCGATCACCTTGACCTGTACCAGCTGCATGGATTTGATCCCTTGACTTCGTTGGAGGAAGCACTGGAAACCATGAACGACTTGGTCCGGTGCGGCAAGGTCCGTTATATTGGCGTGTGCAATTTGGCAGCCTGGCAGGTGATGAAGGGGTTGGCCCTTTCCGAAAAAAAAGGCTGGGCTCGCTTTGCGTCTCTGCAGGCCTATTATACCATTGCCGGTCGGGACCTGGAACGGGAAGTACTATCGTTGCTCCAGGATCAAGGGTTGGGGCTCATGGTTTGGAGTCCTCTGGCAGGCGGGCTGTTGACCGGCAAATTCAGTCCGGACGGCAAAGGGCCTGATGACAGCAGACGCAGCAAGTTTGATTTCCCTGTGGTTGACAAGGAACGGGCCTTTCGTTGCATTGAGGCGATGCAGCCAATGGCAGAAAACCGTGGTGTCTCGATCGCACAGATAGCCTTGGCATGGTTGTTGGCGCAGCGCCGGGTTTCATCGGTTATAGTTGGATCCAGGACCATTGACCAGCTCAAGGATAACCTCGGAGCCACCAAGGTAACCCTGGACGCAGAAGAACTTGAGGTGCTGGATCAAGTCAGCCAGTTGCCGAAGGAGTATCCTGGGTGGATGCTGGATTTGCAGGGGCAATACAGGGCCGAACCGCCGACTTGGAAAGAGTAAATAAGTGGCAGGACGAATTTGGAGTTGAAGATGGTCGGCGCTGCTTTTAATTCAAAAGTCATTGGTATTCTACGCGGGGTTGATAAAGATTTTTTCGCTGAAATTGTCGATGCTGTCTTTTCTTCGGGTTTGCAAGCCCTTGAAGTGACCATGAATACCGATAATGTTTTGTCAATGGTGGAGGAAAATGTTGGCAAGGTGCCAGAAGGGGTTCTGCTGGGTGTTGGAACTGTCCGAACCCTAGAAGAGGCCGAGGCGGCCATTTCGGCCGGGGCCATGTTTTTAGTAACACCGAATTTGGATATAGACGTCATTGGATATGCGGTGGAGCACGAGGTTCCTGTTGTTGCAGGTGCTTTGACTCCCACCGAGGTCTTCGCCGCCTGGCATGCAGGCGCATCTATGGTCAAGGTCTTTCCCTGTGATGCGATGGGTGGTGCAAACTACATAAAAAGCCTCCTTGGTCCTTTTGATCAGGTTCCGCTTGCCGCTGTAGGTGGTGTTGCCATAGACACCGTAGGAGATTATTTCAGGGCTGGTGCTCGGGCAGTTGGTGTCTCTTCGGCACTTTTTGGCAAAGAGGCCCTGGCAGAAAAAAACATAAAGAAGTTGACCAAAAACGTAAAAAACTTTATTGGGAGTGTTCCACGATAAAAATGTAACTTAGCAAACGCTAAGGTCTACGGTTGAACTGAGTACGACCCTCAACAGTTCAGAACTGCAGCCCGGTTTAATTTAAGTTACCATAATAGGTATTGTTCTGAAATAGGTGCTTCGGACAGAGGGTTTAAATTTAGATGTAGGAGTTGGAATGTACAGGCCAGAAATAAAAGTAATCGATTGTACGGTTCGTGATGGCGGGCTGATGAATAAATGGCAGTTTGATTTAAAGTTTGTCAAACATGCCTACGATGCGCTTTCGGAAGCGGGCGTTGATTATATGGAAATTGGTTATTTAAGTTCCGCTAAATCATTTGATGCCAAGGAAGTTGGGCCCTGGAAATTCTGTCATGAAAAGGACCTTAAAAAGATCGTTGGCGATGGTGATAAGACCATCAAATTGTCTGCCATGGCCGATATCGGCAGGATTGATTATGACGACATTCCTCTGTGCAGCGATAGCTCACTGGACATGATCCGGGTCGCCTGTTATGTCCATCAGATTGATGCCGCTATTGATCTGGCCCATCACTGCATTGACAAGGGCTATGAAACAACCATCAATTTAATGGCGGTTTCAACGGTGGGGTTGCGTGAGTTGAACGAGGCCCTTGAGGACCTGCAAAAAAGCAGGGTGCCAATTATTTATTTGGTTGACTCGTTTGGGGCATTTTATTCTGAGGATATTGATTCGCTTGTGACCAAATATAAGGAACGATTGCCAAATAAGACCATTGGTATCCATGCCCACAACAACCAGCAGCTGGCCTTTTCCAATACGATAACTTCCATAATTAATGGAGTGAATTATCTTGATGCAACACTGTACGGTATTGGGCGTGGCGCCGGAAACTGTCCATTGGAGGTCCTCCTTTCGTTCTTAAAGAACCCTAAATTTAAAGTACGTCCCATCATCAAGTGTATTGAGAAGGAAATACTTCCCTGGTCAAAGAAAATTGACTGGGGCTACTCTGTGCCATATATGATTTCCGGAACAATGAACCAGCATCCCAGGGACGCGATGGCCCACATGGAGTCAGACAAAAAGGAACATATCACGGACTTTTATGATGCCATGCATGCCCTGGGTTAAAGGCAGCAGCCTGAAAACTGCTATTTGGTGCGCTGTGGTACAAAATGTCCCGGGCAAACTATATGAAAAATACCATTTAATATATGAAAACAAATGGTTAGATAAGTTTTAAAAATATTCATGAAATATTCAGGCTAGTGCAGACAATCTTTTAAGGCATCGCTAAGTCGGCCAAATTGGAATGTAAACCCTGCCTCCAGCAGTCTTTGCGGATACACTCTCTGACCAGAGGTCAGGACTTGAGCGCCTTCACCAAAGAGGAGTGACAGGACAAAGGCAGGAACTGGCAAAACTGTGGGCCTTGATAACAGCCTCCCGAGTTCTCTGGTCAATTCTTTGTTGGTGGTTGGCTCCGGCGCTGTCAGGTTGTAAATTCCACGATACGACCGATCATTGATGGCGGCTTCGTGGACGTGAGTCAGGTCATCAATATGAATCCAGGAGAGAGCCTGCTCACCCGTGCCGATTGCCCCTCCCAACCCCAGTTTAAAAGGTAGCAGCATCTTCTGCAGCGCACCGCCATCCTTACCCAGAACAATTCCAAATCTGAAAATAACAGTTCGCACTCCATAATTTTCAGCAGTAAGAGCAGTACCTTCCCATTCGGAAACAAGTTTTCCAAGAAATGTATCAGCTTGAGTGTACTTGTGCTCAGTGTGACGTCCTGTGGTGGCATAAATTCCAACTGCTGAAGCAGAGATAAGTGTCTCAGGCTTTTGGGGCATCAGGGCAATAGCTGCAACGAGCTTTCTGGTGAGAATGACCCGGCTTTCGTAAAGTATTTTCTTGTAGCGCTCAGTCCAACGGCCTATTACCGGAGCACCGGCTAAATTGACAATAATTCGGGTACCGCTCAGTTTTTGGGCAAGATCAGCGCTTTCTCCCTGAAAATCGGCCCGGCCGACTGGGATGATTTTCCAGCCGGCAGTTTTGAGGTGTTTTTGCAGATTCGATCCAACAAAGCCTGTTGCACCGCTCATAGCAATTATTTTATGTGGTTGGTCCATTGGTCGTCATGATCAGTGAGCATAAAAAACACCGCCTCCGTCGGCAGGCAGCAGTATGACAGGTACTTCCTCATCATAAAGGCTTCAGTGCTCTACTGCTATTCCTTTTTCTTCCAGATTGTGCAAAACTTGCAGTATCTGTTTTTCATTGCAATCATCTATTGCATAAGTATTCTTTGTGCCGTCCAGGAAATAGATAATAAAGTTACCCTTCCCATCAGTTAACGCTTTGTGTATGTATTTTCTGTCCAGCCATGGACCAATTTCGTCGAGAAAGTTGTTTAAGCTGCAACTCTTCATATAGTCACCTCTCTATATTTATTGGTGCTTTTTTTAGTGTACATACCTCCAACATGCCGCAGAGCTATTCATTTGTGTACCTTATCTATAACAATAAGATGAAATTGTTGAGACACAATAGATGAAAATTAAGACACCATACCCTGCCGGAAATTTCTAATCATTCATTAGATTACAGTAAAACCACTGATGTATTCATCCTGTAATCTGATTAATGATTGTGCTGAAATCTTGCAGTTGATACGGTTTTACAATGGCTGCGCAAAAGCCATATTGTTGACAGTTTGCCATGATTGGATCGTTGGAGTAGCCACTGGAGACAATTACTTTGGCATCCGGATCGAAGGCTAGAACCTCTTTCACGGCATCCTGACCACCCATGCCTCCGGGAATGGTCAAATCCATTATAATGATATCAATCGGCTTATCAGAGTCATGATGTTCCCTGTACAATTCCAGGGCCTGGGCACCGTCAAAAGCCAACACGACTTCATGGCCAAGATAATGTAACATGGCTTCAGCAACATCCCTGACCGATTGTTCATCATCCATAATCAGTATCTTGGCTTTAGCGGTATTCATGGCGATAGTTTCCACTCTCTCTGGCTTCTCCTGTTTGTTAGATGAGGCGGGGAGAAAAACGTTAAAGGTCGTGCCGGTGCCGGGAGTTGACTGTACTGTAATGTAACCGTTATGTTTGGTGACTATAGAATGGCATATGGCCAGCCCTAATCCACTTCCTTTCTGTTTTGTAGAGAAATAGGGGTCAAAAACTTTGTCGATAACCTCTGCGGGCATGCCTGTTCCACTGTCAGTTATGACAATTTCCACGTATTTTCTGCCATGGGGTAGAGTGTTAATGTTTACATGCCTCGTGTCAATATTTTTACAACGGATCGTGATTGTACCACCCTCTGTCATAGCCTGACTGGCATTAAGAACAATATTCTGAACAACTTGGCTTATCTGGCCTTTATCGATATCAACGAGCCATAAATTATCGGGAATAGCAAATTGGCAGCCAACTTTGTCACCATGAAGAACAAAGTCAGCTGAATCTTTGATCACGCTTTCAAGGGAGGATGTTTCTTTAACAGGTTCACCTCCCTTGGCGAAGGTAAGCAGCTGTTGGGTCAGGTTTCTGGCGCGGAGTGAAGCCTTTTCCGCTTCAGCCAGAAGGTCCTTGGTTTTAGTCTCCATATTGATATCCAATAATGCCAGATTAATATTTCCCATTATTGCCATCAAAATATTGTTAAAATCATGAGCGATGCCGCCGGCCAGGACGCCGATTGATTCCAGTTTTTTCCCCTTAATCAGTTCCTTTTCGGTTCTGATTTGTTCAGTGACATCTCTGAAGACAAGCACTACCCCGACTATATTGCTTTGGTTGTCAAGAATGGGGGCTCCACTGTCAGCAATACTCAGTTCGTTGCCGTCTTTGGCTACCAGAATTGTATGGTTGGCCAGGCCAATAATCTGGCCGCTGGAGAGCACTTTTGTAACTGGATTTTCACATAGCTCTCTGGTCTGTTCGTGGATGATACGAAAAACCTCTGCCAATGGACGCCCGTAAGCTTCTTTAGCACTCCAACCGGTAAGTTTTTCAGCAACCTTGTTTAACAGAACAATATTGCCAGAAATGTCGGTGGTAATAACACCGTCGCCAATACTGCGCAGTGTTACCGCCAACTGTTCTTTTTCAGCGGACAGTTCTGCCTCAGCCTGTTTTTTCTCTGTAATGTCGGTGGCAATCTCCAGCCGGACAATACGACCGTCAGACCATGTTATTGCCCTGTCACGGATATAAAACCATTGTTTGTTGACCGTATTTTGAAACTCCCAGGTGTAAACATCTCCCGGTTGACCGTTTTTGTCCAGAAGATATTTGTTGGTACAAAAAGGGCATGGTCCGCTTTGTCCTTGCTGCAGGCTCTGCCAACAAATTTTTCCGGTAATGTCACCCATCATTTGTTTGCCGAATTTGTTGATGAACAGGACCTCATAGGTATTCATGTCAGCAACATAGACGAGCGCATCCAAGCTATCCAGCAGGAGACTGAAGCGGGATTCGCTGTTTTGAAGTGATTGCAGGTGCATTACATTCTTGATCGCTACGGCTGCCTGGTTTGCGATCGACTGATAGAGATTGATTTCTTCTAGGGTAAAGAAGCGCTCACTCTTTGTATGGCCTATCAAAATGCCGAAGACAGTCTCCCCTATGAGCATAGGAACAGCCAGTGCCGAGGTAATATTTTCCTTTAACACGACAGGAGGCACTTTAAAGCGCTTTTCAGTATTGAAGTTCAGAACAGTCGCTGCTTTTTTTTCCTGTACGACAAAAGTTGACAGCCCCTGGCCTTCGAGCAGACTGAAACTGTCTATCATGGAAGAGGTGAATCCTATCGTGTCACGAATGACAAGGTCCTTATAGTCATCGCTTAAAATCATCAAGGTGGAGTAATCGAGCTTCAGGATGCGCAGGGCGAGAGCGTTGCTTTCGCTGTAAAGTGTTTTGAGATTTGAGTTACGTGTCAGCTGAGTTGAAAAGGCGAGCATATCAGCTAAACTTTGACGGTGATATTCATCCTGGGTTTTGAGCAGGAAAAGCTCTTCCCGTAACTGTTGGATTTCAGCTTTTGTTGACATGTTCATATGGTATTGAGTTAATTTGTGAACCAAAAGGTTAACTGACCCAAGTCCAGCGGAAAACCTTCTGGACAAGTTGAATAGTTCCATCAAGGACAAAGCCGATAATGCCAATGGCCAGGACAATTGCCATCAGCCTGTCGTATTCCATGGTGTCACGTGCATCATTGATAATGTAACCAAGTCCGCTGGAAATTCCTAAAAATTCTACCGGCACAAGGACAATCCAGGCGACACCGATCGCCAGTCGCAGGCTGGTCAGTATATAAGGGATTGAGGCCGGCAGGACAATATGCAGCAGCACCTGGTGATGGTTGGCCCCTTGGTTTCTAGCCATTTTCAGCCATTGCGGGTTAACTCGCTTAACTCCTAAAGAAGTGTTCAGCATGATTGGCCATATTGTTGCCATGGTGAGAAGAAAATAGATAGTTGACTCAAAGGTGTCAAAAACAAGTAAGGCAATGGGCATCCATGATAACGGGCTGATCATTCTGATAAATTGGATAGGGGTGTAGCTCATGACCTGCAGTCGCTTGGAATATCCAATAAATAATCCGGTCGGCAGGCCAAGTAATAATGCTATTCCGACCCCAATGAGGACTCTTCGAAGGCTGGCAACGACAGAGCTCCAGAAATCAGGATCAAAAAAAAGTTTTATCAGGGCCTTTAATGTCGGCCCGGGTAAAAATCCGGAAAACTGTTTAAATTCTGGGCGGCTGAAAATTATATATCCGCAAAGGCCCCACAAGAAGAGAAAAACAAATATTCCGGTGACGACATAACAGGATTTACAAAAAGGGCCCTGGGCTTTCTTTTCCCTGAGAATGGGAGCCCTGTGTTTCGTGAAGTATTTATGCATCAAATTCATAAAGATATTATCTCTTCACGACTCCAGGGGTTATGTATATCAATTTCATCAAACATGGATGGACCGCCAACCAGAGAGATAGCCTTTTTGGCAAAACTGTTGTCAACCAGTTCATTTTCGACAAAAGCAGGTTTTAAGGTGTTAAGAAATGAGGAGTCACCCTCCATAAGCGTGTTTTTCATCTTCTCAGTGATAAAGTGTGTTGCCGAGGGATATGGATACGGTTGGAAGCCAATCCGGTTTACTTTCCAGTCCGGGTTGTGAATTGCGGTTGGCTGCGCCGGTTTTCCGTAAGTAGAGAGGTCATATTTAGTAAAAACTCTTTTGAGGACATTGTCTGAAACCGGCAGGTATTTTCCGCCTGATTTTGATAAGACATATGCCGCTTTGAGAGGGTTGTTTTTGACCCATAACTGAGCCCTGACGATGGCGTTAATGATTTTCTGGGTGAAGATCGGGTCCTTTCTGATCAACATTTCGGGCATAACGACAACGCAACAGGGATGATTTTTCCAGATGTCGCCGGTAAATCGCATGATTTTGGCCTGAATGCGCATTTCAGCTAAAGCGTTAAACGGTTCTGCTACGATATAGCCGTCTATTTTTTTACCTGCTAAGGCTGCTGGCATTTCCGGTGGAGATAGTATAAATAAATTGACTTGATGCAGCGGCAGAAACTTTGATTGATTTTGGATGACCGGAGTGAGGCCAGCTTTCTTTAAACCCATCTGCAAAATAATATTATGCATTGAATACCAGTATGGAACGGCAATCTGTTTGCCGCCGAGATCAGAAAAACTGTTAATGCCGGAATCTGCCCTGACGGTTATTGCACTGCCATTGGTATGGTCCCAGGCCAGCACCTTGACAGGGGCCTTGTGTTTAAAACGCATCCAGATTGGTATTGGCAGCAACAAGTGTGTCACATCAAACTTACCTGTTATAAATGATTCTGCCAGGGTGGACCAACTGCGAAGACGGATGGGCTGTTCTGAGTTAATACCTTCATCCTTAAAAAACCCATTTGCATGAGCAATTAATAAGGGGGTTGCGTCGGTTATGGGGAGATAGCCGATGCGGAGTGTCCTGCGTGATTGGGCAACTGCCGGACTGTAAAAAGTAGGTGCTGCCAGTGAGCCGGCAGCGATAGCGCCTGCTTTAAGGAGTGATCTCCGGGACATTTTTTTAGTGTTCATTGAGGGGTCCTTGATGGCTCAGGAGAGAGGATGCTGTGGTGCAGTTTTTCCAGCACTTCCCGTTTCGCTTCAAAAAAGCGGGCATCCGTCACATCTCTTGGGTATGGTAAGTCTATAGCAATAGAAGAGGTAATGGAGGCCGGTTGTCCCCCCATGAAGATTATTTTCTGTCCTAAGTTGACAGCTTCATCAATATCGTGGGTTACCAGAATGGCTGTAAATTTTTGTGTCTGCCAAGTCTGTACAAGGTTTTCCTGGAGACGGGTGCGATTCACTAAATCCAGAGAAGCGAAAGGTTCATCCAGGAGCAGAACACGCGGATCGCCAATGAGTGCCCGTGCCAGGCTGACCCGCTGTGCCATTCCGATAGATAATTCAGGCGGATGCGTATCTTTAAATTCTTGTAGGCCTATTAATTCGATAAGTTCATGGGTGCGTTGTGAGAGTTTGTAGGTGTCGCCTCGAATCTTACAGCCAAAATTAATGTTCTCCTCCACCGTAAGCCATGGGAGAAGACTTGGGTGTTGAAATAAGAGAGTACGTGCCGGAGAAGCGGTATTGATGGGTTTGTGGTCCGCCAGAATTGTGCCTTCGCATGGGAGGGTGAGGCCGGAAATAAGTTCAAGTAAGGTTGATTTGCCACAACCGGATTCACCAATAATGACAACGAAACTTCCATCTTCAATAACGAGATCCAAGCCGTCAAAAACTGTCAGTTCGCGCTTTCTGGACAAAAAAAATTGTTTTGAGACTTTTTTGAATTCTATTTTCAAGAGAATGACTATGGTTATTATGCTGAGCGTTTTTAGGCGGATAAAACCTCTGTTAAATTTTACAGGTCTCTTTGCAATAAAGTCAAGAAAATGTACGTGATTTCTGCTTGTTAGTAGTAATAAACAAGTCGTTGATCTTTTAAGGTAAATCTTTTAATTACAAGTTGAATTACTGTTGTGTGATGGTTGCTGAGGAATACATCGGCTGTCTGGCAGGCGGTCGTTACTACGTGGCAGTTTATTCTTGATGTGATATCAGTGTCTATTTAAGAATGATAATTTTTGGAGTTTTGCAGACTTCAAAAAGTATTCACCGAGTTACTCAATGAATTTTACGGCAGGATTGTACGTGAAGTCTGACAATGAAAATAAATATGCCGCAGCTCAAGGATCCAAAGAGACATTTGTTGCTGACAAATTATTGCTGAGGCAGGAGAATAACTCCTTACGGATATTGAAAGACGTTGCTGTTATTGATGAGGTCCAGCTTGAGTATAACGGACAACGACTGATTAATTTCAGTTCAAATGATTACCTTGGTCTTTCTCAACATCCGGCGGTTAAACAGGGATGTATTGATTATGTAACTAAATATGGCGCGGGCTCGACCGCCTCAAGGCTGGTGTGCGGCAACAGGACATTTTTCGGGGAGATTGAGGCGCAGCTGGCCCTGCTTAAAGAGACCGAAGACTCCCTGCTGTTTAATTCCGGCTACCAGCTTAATGTCACCCTGCTTGCCGCCCTGGCCGGCAGAGACACGGTTATTATCGCTGACCGGCTGTGTCACAACAGTCTGATCCAGGGGGCGCTTCTGAGTCCGGCGTCCCTTGTTCGTTTTCGGCACAATGATCTGGAGCATCTTGAGGCCCTTTTACATCAATACGCCGGTTCGGGGAAAAGGCTTATTATTGTCACCGAATCCGTTTTCAGTATGGACGGCGATTGTTGTGATCTGGACCGGATTATCGAGATGGCCAATGCCTGTGGCGCACTACTGATTGTCGATGAAGCGCATGCGACGGGTGTCCTTGGACTCAATGGTATGGGGCTTGCCTGTGGAAAGGATGTGGACCTGATTATGGGGACTTTCGGCAAAGGCTGCGGTGTCTTTGGTGCTTACGCGGCCTGTTCGACTCAAATGAAGCACTATTTGATTAATTTCTGCAACGGCATGATCTACAGCACCGCTCTACCGCCGGCAGTTCTTGGTGGCATCAAAGCAGCCCTTGAGCTGGTTCCGCAACTGGAACATGAACGAAGCTATTTACAGGACATGTCAAGTTACCTCCGGTCCGGCTTAAACAGTTTGGGATTGTCTACCGGTAATTCAACGACCCAAATTATCCCTGCAATTATCGGCAGTGACGCAGATGCCCTGCGTGCTGAAAAATGGCTGCTTAACCAAGGGTATCTCGCTGTCTGTATTCGGCCTCCTACGGTTGAGAAAGGTCAGGCGCGAATTCGACTTGCCTTATCTGCCGCCCACACAAAGATTCATGTTGACGGTTTACTCGATGCTTTTAAACAATGGATCTGAACCACGACCGCACTTTTTTTTGCAGCATGGCTGGGGGTTCAATCAGGGCTCTTTTCATCAATGGTCCGATCATATAAAGTCCGGGTCTGTAACGCTGTTGGAACGCGGCTATCTGGGTGATCCGCCAGTATCATTTACAGAAGAGCAAAGCGACAAAGGTATCGTTCTGGTATGCCATTCATTAGGGGTACATTTTTTTTCATTTGAACAGTTAATGTCAGTCGACCTGCTTGTGATATTGAGTGGTTTTGCCTCGTTTCACGGACTTCACCTCAATGGGGGAGGTCTTATCAGCAGAAAGCATATCGCGCGAATGCAGCGCCGACTCAAGCAGGAACCTGAGAAGTTGCTCTCGGACTTTTACAGGGATTGTTCGTGGCCAGGTGAGTTGCCTGATTTTGGTAAAATTAATGTTGACTTATTGGCAGAGGATCTCCATCTTCTCGACACCGCAACTTTGCAACATGAAGAAGTTTTAGCGGAGAGGAAAGTTTTGATTTTGCATGGCGCTTATGACCGGATTGTTTCTTTAGAGCGGGCTGCCGAGTTACAAGCCCTTATGCCTCAGAGCACGCTGCGTGTGATTAACGAGGCCGGCCATGGTCTGCCATTTACCCATACCAGGCAGTGTTTAGCAAATATAAATGAGCAGTTAAGGCAATTGTGAAAAAAGAAACGAGCAGGATTGAAGCTAATTTTAGCCGGGCAGCCAGAACCTACGACAGTTTTGCCAGGATGCAGAAACGGGCAGTCGATCTTTTACTGGAGCATCTTGAAGGTGCCTCATCAGGGTTGCGAGATGGAGCAGTCCTGGAGCTTGGCTGCGGTACCGGCCAGATGAGTTACGGGATTGCCCAGAGCCTGCGTCCCCGGAGACTGGTTTTTTCCGATATTTCGCCAGCAATGATCCAAATATGCAAAGAGAGATTATCGGTAATAACCGGAGAATCCAAAGGTATTTATTTTCAAGTTCTTGATGCGGAACGACTGTCAGAAACGGAGGTGTATGCTCTGATACTCTCCGGGTTGACGGTCCAGTGGTTCAATGATTTTCAGTCAACGCTGCAGCGCATTTATAAAGCGCTGCTGCCCGGAGGGGAATTTATTTTTACCTGTCTCGTCCATGGGTCATTTGCCCAGTGGTATTCTGTGTGTGATGAAGTTGGGGTCCCTTGCACCGCCAATGCCCTGCTAAAAAGTAAAGAGATGGTCCGGCAAGTTGGTGCTGTTTTTGATAAGCTGGAATATTTTTCTGAAACTATTGAAATTGATTACCCCAGTGCGGCCTATTTTTTCCGGTCCTTAAAATGTACAGGCACGAATGTTCAAATTGACGGTGTACGGATCACCGCCAGCCAGATGCGCAGACTGATTCGGTTCTGGGACAGGCGCCTGGACGGCAGAGTGCTTAATATGACCTATTGTGTTGATCTGATACGGGCGAAAAAAATACTATGAACCTGATATTTCCGGAGAAACTGTTTGTGACAGGTACCGACACAAGTGTCGGGAAAACCGTGATTTCAACTATTCTTGTTTCTGGGTTGAACGCCTCGTACTGGAAACCGATCCAGAGTGGAATGGAGGAGCAAAGCGACGCCGAATTTGTCAGTAAATTCAGTAAGACGACAGGGACTATTTTTCCTGAGGCATATCGTTTGCGCCGGCCCGTCTCCCCGCATGCCTCAGCTGCTCATGACGGCATCATCATTGATCTGGATCTGGTCACTCTCCCGCAATGTTCAGGACATCTTGTCATAGAGGGAGCTGGCGGGGTTATGGTGCCATTAAATGATGATCAGTTTGTTATTGATCTCATAAAGAAATTTGTACTTCCGGTACTGGTGGTTGCGCACAATCGTCTCGGCACAATTAATCATACGCTTCTGACGATTGAGGCACTGCGTGGACAGGGGTGTGATGTCTGGGGTGTCGTGCTGAATGGTCCTGCAAACGCAGTAAACCGGGACGCTATTGTGAAGTATGGTCAGGTCAAGGTCATTGCGGAAATAGAGGCCTTGGAGCGCCTTGACCGGCAGACGCTCAGTGAAGCGTTTTCACGATTTAAAGAGTAGTTTAATTTTTAGAAGCAAAGGTCATTTTGGAGAGAATTTTGGGTGAGATGCCGTACTCTTTTTCCAGTGCTTTCATGTCCAGTTGAAAGACCAGCCAGCCAGAATTTTTCCCCCCTGTACCAGTCATTTCAATTGCAAGTTCAGTGCTTTTTTCTTCTTTGATACTTTCCGGATCAGTACGGTACAAACTCAAAATCTTAAAATTCTTTTTGGGGTCACCGCTAAATTTTATACCGCCGTAATGACTGTTAACGCAAAAATCTTTTTTTGAATGTGTTGTCGTGTAGCCATGGGTAACAATCTTTTCTTTATTCAAGACAATCACACCATTGATTGCATAGTATTGAGGATAGGTTGTCTGAAAATAATTTTCGAGCACTTTCTGGGCAGGCGTCTTGTCCGGCAAAGACAGAAGCGGCTTAAGCTGTTCGGTTAACGAGTAATAATCGTCAGTGATTTTGTCTTGGAAGCTTTGTTTTTTATGATCAAGAATTTCTATCCCCTTAGAGAAATTACTCAGACCGACAGTGAAAACCATTAACAGGGAGGCAAGGATTGCAAAAGCAGGGATGACAGTATGTTTCAGTTTGCGGTATTTTTCCTCCAGCCTGACCAGATTTGTGACGTTTCTGCTAAGAAATATATAGCCGGCGATATTGAAATGGCCATCGTAGATGACTGTTGTGCTGGTAGAGACATAGCGTTCCTCTCCGTCAGGGCGCTTGATCAATAATATTTTTTCCGTTAAATGACGACCTGCCTGAACATCTTCGATAAACTGTCGATATTCTTCAGGATTCTGGAAAACATCAGAGACAGATTGACCTTTCATCTCCTGCCAGACTCTGCCGTGTAAATTTTCGGCAGCCTTGTTCCAGGCCATTATTCTATTACTGGTATCGGTCATGACAACTGCGTCAGGCAATTGGTCGCAGAACTCTTTTAAGCCGTGGGCAACCTGGGTTGTATCTTTTAGACGCTGGGCAAGGGTGTGGATTATGCCTTGGGAAGCCTCACAGTATTTTTGCAGAAATTCAGGGATTGCAGTTTCCGGTATTTTAAGCAGTCGTGTTTCGGTCTGGGCAATGACAGAAGCGGTGCGCTTGCTATCCAGAAGGTAGCTCATCTCACCAAAAAGTTCGCCTGATTGATAAATTTCACCGATCTGTTTTTTGTTTTTTAAGAGTTTTAAGCTGCCTTCAATGAGAATAAAGATATCTTTAGAGGTATCTCCCTCAAGAAAAACGGATTTGCCATCACTGTAGGTTTCCAGATAATGACTTAAGCTATCGTCGTTGATTAATTTTTTGATTTTTATCATCGCAACTTTTCAACCAATAATGAATTTACCTGTTTTGATATTTCTGCCATTGCCAAAGCCATTGCCTTTGAAACAGCCAGAGGATTTTTTGCGGAACAGCGGCTTTCTGCCGTAAATGATTGTTGGGCAAGGACCTGTTTAGTGACATCCGGCTCAGACTCTTTGGTAACCATAATGGTCAGCGAGATTTTCGCCAGCCAGAAGTCATTGTTGTCAACCTCGAGAAAACTATCGACAACTCCTTCGAGATGGTGAGTTGGGGGCAGGTGTCCTGCCGGTGAAGTCACTGCTTGAAATGATCCCATGGCCTGTAGGTCCCTGGCAAGATAATAGGTGACTAGATCTGCAGGCGTTGCTCGCCATCGATGATAGGTATAAGCCGAAAGTGTTGATTGCTGCTCCTGATAGAGCATCTTGTCAGTACGGTATTCGGGGGAAGATGAAAAACGATCGACTGCCAGTATTACCGGCAGAGGAGACCCTGTGTCTGCCGCCTGCGATAGATCATAATCAAGGATGTAGTAATCGATCTTTAACGGTGGCTGTTTCGATGGAAGACAGCCCGACAATACCAGGGTCAGAAAAAGGAGGGTGAGGACCTGCAGCCGCAAATGGCAGGTCCTGATAGATAGAAGAGAAGGTGATTCGTAAGATTTTATAGGAAGTCTCATAGGTCTACTCATACGTTTTTACTGAAGGCGTCTTGGAGGCGCATCTCCAAATAATAATTGAGAAGGCTGATCACTGATATTGTCGATCAGGTCATTTAATTTTGAGTTTGTTCTCTGGGTCTGCTGACTGATAATGAGCAGCTGCTGGTTCATGTTATTAAGCGTGTTCTCGGCGGTGTTAATTGTCTGAGTCGCATCCTTGAGAAGTGGTTTAGTTGTTGCCAAGAGCTCTTTGGATTCCTGCCGCAGGCCAGATAAGGATTTTTTAGCCTCACTGCTAAGACCTTCAATGTCAAGTTGTTGCACCGATTGATCGATATTTGCCAGCAGGGAGCTTAAATGCTGTATTACTTCTGGAAGATCAGAGCTGACAACAATTGAATCAAAGTGTTCGAGTGATGTCTGGATTTTGGCTGAAAGCTGGGGGATCTCTGCCCCGGTAATCGCACTGTCAACGTGGCGTATCGTGTCTTGGACACCTGTGGCAAGGCGGGTGATGTCAATAGCTCGAAGTTTCTGGACGATATCATCAACACTGTCAAAGAGTTGTTTAATGTCTGACGAACGAGACGGGATGACCGGGTATTCTGTCGGAAAGTTAAGGACTTCCTCCGCCGGCATGGGTGACAGGTCCGACAGGTGATCAAGTTCGATAAACATGTTGCCGGTTATACCGACGACTCTGAGCTGGGCAACCACTTTCTCGCGCATGGTGAAATCGTGGTCAAGTTCTATGACCACTTTGATTAAATGTGAGTCAGCGGCGACTTTAATCTGTTGGACACGACCGATCGGCACTCCTCGATACTTGACCGGAGCTTCAACGGTAAGGCCCTGGACGGATTCGTTGAAAAAAATCGAGTAATGGTCGCCTTTTTTTAAAAAGTTGCTCATACCCAGCCAGATGACTGTGACCACAATGATTGCCAGTCCACCGGCAACAAAAAATCCTACAAAAAATTTAGTTTTTTTATCGTTCATAACGCGTTGTCCATCTGTTCTGCTAACTGTCACTCCGAGTGAAAATCACTAAACAACAGCCAGAGAAGCTTTTGTTGTACACAGTATTGCTTTTCAGCTGATGACTTCCGGCTGTCTTTTAAAGAAACGTTTGACATAACTGTTGAGGCTGTTGTCCCGCAATTGAAAGGGGTCTCCTTCGGCCACGATACCTTTAATATTTTTGTCCAGCATGATTACCCTGTCAGCAATATTAAAAACACTGGACAACTCATGGGTGACAATGATCATGGTTGTACCAAGCGTATGATTAATGTGAAGCAGTAGGCGGTCAAGTTCTGCTGAGGTAATAGGGTCCAGACCGGCTGATGGTTCATCACAGAAAATTATAGGGGGGTTCAGAGCCATGGCCCGGGCAAGACCGGCCCTTTTCTTCATGCCTCCGGAGATCTCTGCCGGAAAATGATTTTCATACCCTGAAAGCTGGACCATATTCAGCTTCATTTTGACCAGGCATTGGATGTTTTCTTCCGGCAGGCCGGAGTATTCACGCAAAGGAAGCGCAATATTATCGGCCAGAGTCATTGAACCGAACAGCGCCCCCCCCTGAAACAGTATGCCGCATTGACGCAATACTGATTGGAGATTTGCACTTGAGCCGTCTGTAATGTCGATGCCGTTAATGCTTATTGTCCCGGAAATTGGTTTTTGCAGACCCACCATGTGCTTGAGTAATGTACTCTTCCCACAGCCACTGCCACCTAGAATAATAAAAATTTCACTCGCATTAATGTCAAAGTTGACGTTCTTCAGAATGATATCGTCTTCAAAACCTGCCATCAGGTCCCGAACCTGGATTATCGGCCTGGGTTTGTCCCGAAAAGTTGTCATTACCAGTACCTCAAAATCACGACCATGACAGAGTCAACAACTATTATCATGAAAATACTGGTGACAACTGCTGAAGTCGTGGCCCGGCCGACATCAGCGGCTCCTTCTTTGACTTGAAAGCCTTTCAGGCAGCCGATCCAGGAAATAAACAGTGCAAATATGCCTCCTTTGAAAAAACCCCAGAATACGTCGAAGAGTTCCAAGGTATGGGTTGTCTGGGTGATGTAGCCGTCAACAGTGAGACCCAGCATTGTGATGCCGACAGTCAAGCCGCCGAGAATCGCGAACAATGCTGAAAACAAAGTTAAAAGCGGTACCATCAATACTGAGGCAATAATTCTTGGTAAAACCAGGAATTGATGTGGATCAATGCCCATTGTAAACAGCGCATCAATTTCTTCTGATATTTTCATTGTGCCTATTTCTGCGGCAAAGGCGGAGGCGGATCGACCGGCAACAATGATAGCTGTCATAATAGGGCTCAGTTCACGGGTCATGCTCAATCCGACTAAAGAGGCAACATAGATATTTGCGCCAAATTGTTTGAGCTGCACAGAGGACATGAAGGCCATAATAAGTCCGAGGAGAAAACTGATGAGGGCGACAATTGGCAAGGCGTCAACGCCGACCCGCCGCATATTGGAGATAGTATCATCTATTCGTAATGAGCGTGGCGATATAAATAAACGTAAAATGGAGACGATGGTGTCGCCAAGAAACATCAAAGCAAAGGCGGATTTTTTGATTGTAGCCAAGGTGGCTGTGCCGAGTTGAACAAAAACATCAGGTGTTTTTGCAGGTGCGGCCAAAGGGGCGGTTAATTTATCAAAACTATTGATTACAAAGATCTCTTTAATTGAATCGGGGATATTGGCGAGTTTAAATTCCCCACCCGCAGCGAGAATTCGTTGCTTTATGCAGGCGAGAGTGGAAATGCCGTAATCATCAATAGCCTCAATATCAGACAAATCGATGGTAAGTGTTGATGGACGCCTGGTTGCAATCTCTTTTTCTGCCTTACGGATGAATGCGGCGGTGTTCTGGGTATTCAATATCCCCTGCAAAGCCATGGTAAAGCAGCTGTTGTCGGTGTTTGTTAATGTAAAAGAAATCTCGTTTGACATCGTTGTTATAATGACCTGGTTTGAAAAAACAGTTTATTCTGAAATTGTACGGTGAAACTGCTTGGAAAGGCAAGTAATAACCTGGAGATGTCGTAAAATTGGCTGAGGAGGCAGAGCTTGCAAAAACGGTTCTTGACTCCAGAGGGCCCGACTATTATATAAACTAGATTGCTGGCCGTGTGGCTCTGACCCGAATTTGTTGAGACAGTAATCGCTATTTGCGAAAACACAAAAATATGAAGAGTGTGTTATGAAACAGTGTAAAAAGTTAGTGGAGAGCGTATTTTTTTGCTGCATGTGTTGTATTATCCTTCAGGGATGTGGTGGTGGCGACAACCAAAAGAACACGACGATACGAATAGGTGTTGCCGGGTCTCACAGTGGTGATTTGGCCTCGTACGGTCTGCCGACCTTGAAGGCGGCGGAACTTGTAGCAATGAAAGTCAATGCTCAGGGCGGTGTGTTGGGAAAACAGGTTGAAATTATTCCTGCTGATGATGTGTGCAAGCCTGAAATTGCTACCAATACGGCGACTAAGCTTATCTCACAGAACGTTGATATCGTTCTGGGGCATATTTGCAGCGGTGCGACAAAGGCGGCCCTTGGTATTTATAAATCAGCCAAGCTGATAGCTATCTCTCCCTCTGCGACGAATCCGGACTTGACCCAGAGCGGCGATTATCCAAATTTTTTCCGGACGATTGCCTCCGATGATCTGCAAGCCAGACAGGAAGTAGATTTTGCTATTAAAGTGTTGCACTTAAAAAAAATAGCTGTGGTTCACGACAAGGGGGACTACGGCAAAGGACTGGCTGAGTTTGCCAAAGGCTTTGTCGAGAAAACGCCAGGGGTTGAGCTTGTCCTCTATGAGGGAGTAACACCCGGAGCTGTCGACTATTCGGCAATTGTTCAAAAAATAAAACGATCGGGTGCTGAGGCTGTTATTTATGGGGGCTACCACCCGGAGGCGTCGAAAATTGTCACCCAGATGCGGAAAACGAGAATGGAAACGGTCTTTATTTCTGATGATGGTGTCAAAGATGATACGTTCATAAAAGTGGCTGGACCTTATGCGGAAGGCGTCTATGCCACGGGCCCCATGGATACTTCCAAAAACCCGTTAACCAAAGAGGCGACTGATGCCTGCCGGGAGAAATATGGTGAGAACCCCGGCGCCTTTTTTCTCAATGCCTACGCAGCCTCCCTGGCAATAGTGAATGCCATAGAGAAAGCCGGCACCACCGAATATGACCAGCTGTCTAAGGCCTTGCGGACTGAATATGTCGAAACGCCCCTGGGCAAAATCAGCTTTGATGCAAGGGGAGACGCCATAGGTGTTGGCTTTTCAATGTATCAGGTGAAGGATGGAAAATACGTAGAGGTCAACTAATGCCGTCTGTCCATTGATGATCTTTTCCCGTTTTCTATATCTCAACTAACCCCTGCTTTGTTATTTTCACTACCTGCCAACAATGGAATATTTTATTGAACTATTCTTCAGTGGTTTGACCCGTGGCAGTATTTATGCGCTGATTGCTCTTGGGTATACCATGGTCTATGGCGTCATCGGTTTGATAAATTTCGCCCATGGTGAAATTTATATGATAGGCGCTTTTACGGCGCTTATTATTGCAAATGTCCTGTCTGTCTGGGGGTGGCCTGCTGCGGCAACATTTCTTTGTGCCGGCGTCGGAGCTGTCATCTACGCCTCAGCCTATGGGTATACAGTGGAGAAAATTGCCTATAAACCTCTGCGTAATGCACCACGGCTCTCTCCGCTTATCAGTGCGATCGGCATGTCAATTTTCCTGCAAAATTATGTGCTTCTTGCTCAAACTTCTGATTTTATGCCATTCCCCGCCCTAATCCCCGACTTTGCCTTTATGGAGCCTGTTGCTCACATTATTGGCTCCTCGGACCTGGTCATTATCCTGACAACATTTATTGTGATGATTCTGCTCACGCTTTTAATCAAATTTACCCGGATTGGTAAGGCAATGAGGGCGACAGCCCAGGACAAAAAAATGGCCCTGCTGGTTGGTGTCGACGTGAATCAGGTCATTTCGGCGACTTTTGTGATTGGCTCTACTTTAGCGGCGATTGGTGGACTTCTCATTGCCTCGCACATTGGCCAAATCAATTTTTACATCGGCTTTCTGGCCGGGATTAAGGCCTTTACGGCTGCGGTCCTGGGCGGCATTGGCAGTATTCCCGGGGCGTTGTTGGGAGGGCTGATTCTGGGTTGGACTGAAAGTTTTGCAACCGGCTATGTGTCGAGTGACTATGAAGACGTCTTTGCCTTTGCCTTGCTGGTACTCATCCTGATTTTCAGGCCTTATGGCATCCTCGGCCGAAAAGAGACAAAAAAGGTGTAGGCAATGCGGGTTGTTTCTGAGCTTAAACGGTCTTTCTGGGTTGCTGTATGGTTTATGCTTCTGACCTTTCCAATTATGGTGATTAAGGTTGATCCGTATGAAAAACTGATTTTCTGGCGCTGGAAAAATTTATTTCTGGTTGGTGCTGGGAGCTTTATCATTTCTTTTGCTGTGCGTTTTCTGATGGCAAAAACAGACGGGAGAAATAATAAAAAAAAGCATCTGTTCGGAGTGCTTCAGAGGTATTTGCCGCCAGTTTGCCTCCATTCACCGCGAATTATCTATTTTTGTTTGTTCTTTGCAGGGAGCTTTATTGTGGGGTTCCCGTTTTTATTTTCGGCCTATCAGGTAAATATTATGACCACGGCTTTGCTGTATGTCGTTCTCGGGCTGGGTCTTAATATTGTCGTGGGACTGGCTGGTTTACTGGATTTAGGGTATGTCGCCTTTTACGCGGTGGGCGCCTACAGCTACGCCCTGCTTAATGTTCACTTTGGCCTTGGCTTCTGGATGGCACTGCCTGTCGGCGCTCTGTTTGCCGCATTGTTTGGAGTTCTGCTTGGTTTTCCTGTACTCCGGCTTCGCGGTGATTATCTTGCCATCGTAACCCTGGGGTTCGGTGAGATAATCAGGCTTGTCCTTGAAAACTGGAACGAGTTCTCGTTTGGGCCAAGCGGCATTGCTAATATTCCCAAACCGGCTTTTCCGGGGATAAAGCTTTCAATGGACCAGGCTACTCTCTATATGTATTTTCTGGCGCTGCTTTTGGTCTGTTTTACAATTTTTGTGGTTAACAGATTGCAGGATTCCCGGATAGGAAGGGCCTGGATTGCGTTGCGGGAAGATGAAATCGCTTGTCAGTCCATGGGAATTGATCGTACCAGAACAAAACTTTCAGCCTTTGCACTGGGAGCTACCTGGGCAGGAATGGTCGGGGTGTTTTTTGCGGCAAAAACTACCTTTATCAACCCCGCCAGTTTTACCTTTTTAGAGTCAGCTGTGATTCTTTCCATTGTTGTCTTGGGAGGAATGGGCTCGACTGTTGGCGTCGTTATCGGAGCCCTGATTTTCATTTTACTTCCCGAATATCTTCGGGCGTTTACAGATTTCAGAATGCTGATTTTTGGGGCCGTCATGGTCATAATGATGGTGTTCCGGCCCCAGGGTATTATCAGTAATGTCAGGCGATCGTATCGTTTTGTAAAGCCGGATCATGAGGCGCCGTGAGATGGGGGAGATTCTCTCGGTTGAGAAACTGACAATGATCTTTGGGGGGCTTGTCGCACTGGACAGAGTTGATATAACGGTAGGCAGTGATGAGATTGTTGCCTTGATTGGACCTAATGGCGCCGGCAAAACAACATTTTTTAACTGTCTATCAGGGATTTATGCCCCTACCTCCGGTGGTATTTATCTCACAAACAGACGAGGAAAGAGGGACCGGCTTAATGATCTGAAACCCAATAAAGTTACTGAAAAGGGCATCGCCAGGACATTCCAGAATATTCGCCTTTTTTCCGGAATGACGGTTTTGGAAAATGTGATGATTGGCTGCCACTGTCGAAATAAGGCTGGTATTGCTGGCGCAATTTTTCGTTTTGCCGCGACCAAAAACGAAGAACGGCGAATTGTTGAGAAAAGCTATGCTCTGCTTGAGCAGATGGGGCTGGACCAGTACGTTAATGAATTTGCCAGAAACCTGCCTTATGGCGCCCAGCGCCGCCTCGAACTCGCCAGGGCTTTGGCAACAGAACCGCAACTCTTGCTTCTTGACGAGCCTGCCGCCGGCATGAATCCAAAGGAAACCCATGAACTCAACGGCCTAATTGCCAGAGTTCGTGATAAAAATAAAGTTTCAGTATTGCTTATAGAGCACGATATGAAGCTGGTCATGGACGTCTCGGATAGAATTTATGTTATGGATTATGGCAGGCGTATAGCTCATGGAACTGCAAAGCAAGTGCGTAATGATCCTGTTGTTATTAAGGCGTATCTTGGTGAATAGCTGATGCTTAACATTTCAAATATTTACTCTGGATATGGCAATATTGAAGCGGTCAGAGATGTAAGTATTAGCCTTTCTGAAGGTGAAATTGTCACCTTAATTGGTGCCAATGGGGCCGGGAAAACAACAATTCTGATGACGATCAGCGGGATATTGCCGGTGAGGTCGGGGAGCGTTTATTTTAAAGGGCGGCCCATTCACACCTTGCCTCCCAACAAAATAGTAGAACGTGGCATCAGTCAGGTTCCGGAAGGGCGACATATATTTCCCCACCTATCGGTTATGGAAAACCTGGATATGGGTGCTTTTCTGCGTAAAGACCGGCGTGGAATTGCCGAAGATCTTGAGTATGTGTTTGATCTCTTTCCTATTTTGTTGGATCGGAAACACCAGGTCGGAGGGACTTTGAGTGGCGGGGAACAGCAGATGCTGGCCATTTCCAGGGCACTGATGGCCAAGCCAAAGCTCCTTCTGCTCGATGAACCATCTCTTGGTTTAGCGCCAATTGTCATCAAACAGATATTCGATATTATTTTAAAAATTAATCGTGAGCACAAGACTGCAATATTTCTTGTCGAACAAAACGCGCGTCAGGCCCTGCAGATAGCCCACCGGGGATATGTTATGGAGAACGGCGGTATTATACTTTCTGACACCGCTTCAAACCTGGCGGAAAATAAAGCGGTTAAAGAGGCCTATCTCGGGTTTTAATAATTTCCATCCGGAAACGGTCTTTTATAAATACCTCAGCGCTCATAATACTGCAACGATGCCAAGAACTCAGCACGCGCGTCAGGATCAAAAACAACAGAAGTCATTTAATCATCCGATCTGCTTCTGCAAAAACATCTTCTGCGGGAATTCCTTGGCGTCTACTACCTTCCTTATATTCTTTATGGCTACGTTCAGCTTCTACCACCCATGCCTCATCCACTTCAGTGAGCAAGATTTTATTGGGGTACGTCCCTTATCGTCCCTAAAAATCGATCGGGCTTTTCACGACAATTCCGGGACGGTTCATGACATGCGTATAAATCATTGTGGTGGAGACGTTTTCATGGCCCAGTAATTCCTGTACTGTACGAATATCGTAGCCGGACTTAAGAAGATGGGTGGCAAAGGAGTGACGCAGAGTATGACAGCTCCAGGAGCAGAGGACGGGGTCGGACCGAATCAGCAGAGGCAGCAGAGCAGCAGAGGACGGGGGCGGACCGAGACAACAAGTTGATTTCACGAGAAAAAGACACGAAAAGCAGGGCGTATTTCGCCTTAGCGGC